>Ga0308417_1000052_pt1 | contig 91257 bp, 64 predicted proteins | sample HotsprSampleOS65_FD_203528 | JGI IMG/M metagenome (GOLD analysis project Ga0308417, IMG submission 203528) | Hot spring phototrophic mat microbial communities from Octopus Spring, Yellowstone National Park, Wyoming, United States - 20090730_OS65 ... | reverse complement strand
GCAACTCGCCGAGGCCCGCGAGCAGGCCCACTCCGGCTGGGTGACGACACTCGAACCGCTGCTGCGGGAGAAGTCGTTCCGCTTCGCCCTCATCGGCGAGATGAAGATCGACAAGCAGACGACGATCGGCGTCAAGGTGTCGCGCAAGGGTCACCGCGACGTCGACCTGTACTTCGACAAGGAAACCGGCCTGCTCGCCAAGTCGGAGACGACGATCAAGGAAGAAGGCAGCGACCAGGAAGTGACCGAGGAATCGTTCTTCAGCGAGTACAAAGAATTCCAGGGGCAGAAGCAGGCCACCCGGTTCGTGATCAAGCGGGGCGGCAAGCTCTTCCTGGAAGGTGAGGCGACCGGCTACGAGTTGTCCGAGAAGCTCAGCGACGACGTGTTCGCCAAGCCGTGACGCGACGTGGGGTCTGAACCACACGACGCGGGGGCCGGGCCGGGGCCGACCACACGACCGTCCGCGCCCGGCCCCGACCGACTCAATCCGGTCCGGTCACGAACGGGACCGGTAGCAGGAAGGCGTGCTGCTCGTACAGGCTCGAAATCCCATACCAGCCGACGTGCTGGGACGCGAACACCACCAGCACATAGGCCGCCACGACCGGCAGTACCGCGAGCCGGGCGGCCCACCGCCACAGCCCGTGACGGGGGGCGTCCCGGCGGGCCGACCGCGCGTAGGCCCAACCGCCGAGCAACCGGGCCGGGAACATGAACAGCAGAAAGACCAGACCTTCCAGGAACATCAGGTCACGCGGGATCACCTCGATCTTCAGCAGGTAAAGCGGCACCGCCGACGACAGGTGGACGGTCAGGGCCACGGCGAACGCCAGCGGGGCACGGGCGAAGTCGGCCCGCACGGCCCGAAGCTCGCCATACGCCCGCAACCGGTCATCCCGGGCGAAGCGCACCTGCAAGAACGGCAGCCAGATCACCACGACACCCAGGAGCAAGCCGCCGATGACGGCGAGCAACGGGTTCTCGTGACCCTGGCCCAGCAAGCTGAGCGGCACCACGAGCCACAGGAAGGCCCCGAGGAAGCCCCGCAGCCCCCGCCAGAAGTAGTACGGCAGCCGCAACCCCGCTACGAAGTGCCACAGCCCGTCGCGGGCCTCGGCATACGCCCCGCCCCGAGCGACGCGGCGGACGAGCCAGAGGAGGTTGAACGGCCGCAGGAAGTCCCGCAGCCGCCCGCCCCGCAGACAGGCCGCCACGACGTGCAGCAGGTAGAGCAGACCGAGTACGCCCAGAGCCAGGTTCAGACGCCGGGCCGACCGCCCGCCGGGGTCGATGATCGTCGCGTTCTCGGCGAAGATCGACAGGAAATACAACGGCAACCAGAGGCAGGCACAACCGAGGGCGATGCCGCCGAGACTGCCGGCCGCCCGCACGCCGATGAAGCCGTCCCGCAACCGACCGGTCCGGGCGACCCGCCCGGCGACCTCCAGCAAGTACCCGAGTACCAGGAACTGCCCGACCGGTACGGACGTGAGTATCGCCAGACCGACGAAGAGCGAGACGATCCCGAAACACCACCCGGCCCCGGAGGCGACCATCGCCCGGCCCCGCCCGAGCCAGGAGGCGGTTCTTCTCTCAACAGGCGGCATACTCGGCAGACCGGCCACACCGGCTGCGCCGCCCACGCCGGGTACACCGGCCACACCGGGTACACCGGCCGCACCCGGACCGCCGGGCAGGCCGGGCACCGACGGTTCGTCTCGCGCGTCGATCGTGGCGACGGACATGAGTCACAGCCCCGGCGGATCCGGTACGGAGCGATACCCGGCCGGCCGTCTACAGGTTTCGCACCGACCGCCGCCGTTAACGTGTCGTCCCCTCGGCGATGACCCCCTCGCCGAACCGCTGCCGCAGGGCCGAGACGGCCACCGGGCTGAGGGCGTTGTGCGACACGTCCAGGAAGCGCAGTCCGGACAGGAACGGCGAGTTGGCCAGGGCCATCGCCCCGCTGTGGGTGAAGCCGCAACCCCGCAGCCGTAGCGACCGCAGGCCACGAACCGTCTCGGCCCCCGCGACCCCGAACACGGCCGGGTCGCCCAACCGACGGTCGGACAGGTCGAGACAGTCCAGACGGGCCAGAAACGGCGAGGCGAGTAAGCGGGTCAGGTCGTCACGGGTCGTCCGGGTGACCCGGAGTTCCCGCACCGGGGCCGAGGCGAAGAGGGCGGCTGCCCGGTCGAGGAAGCGCGCGGCCGTCATCCAGACGATCTCGACGAAGCCGCGGCGAAAGGCCCCGTGGGACTCGCCGTCGAGCGGCCGGCCGGGGGCCTTCAGCGGGGCCAACCAACGGTCCCCGTGCAGGAAGAACAGGGCGATCTCGCGGGATTGAAGGGCCAGTGTCGGGTGGCGGGCCAGTTCGACCTGCACGCGAATGAACTCGGCCCGCTCGGGCTGACCGTGCTCGTCGAGCCAGTCGGCGTAGACGAGTCGAGGGGTGTCGTCCAGAGGCTCCGCCAGGACGGCCGCCAGGAGTGCGTCACCTTCGTTCATGGTCGGCTTGGGGGGACAACCTGTCTCGCTCCCTGCGAATGGTATAGTAGCCCGGGTCTGACCGTCGCCACCGGCCCGGGTCCGGGATACGATGGGCATATGATGAGCCAATGGCATCTCGCCCGCGGGTACCGCTACGCGGGGATCGTAAGCGGCTTACGAGCCGAACCGGACCGCCGCGACCTGGCCGTGATCGTGAGCGACCGACCGGCCGCCGCCGCCGGCGTCTTCACCCTCAACCGCGTCCGTGCCGCCCCCGTGCAGGTGAGCCGCGGCCGACTGCCCCGCCCCGACTGCCGCGCCATCGTCGTCTGTTCGGGTAACGCCAACGCCTGCACCGGCGAACAGGGGCTGGCCGACGCCCGGCGGATGACCGAGCTGGTGGCCGACGAACTCGGTTGTTCCCCGGAGCAGGTCCTGGTCGCCTCGACGGGAGTGATCGGCCGGCCGCTGCCCATGCCCGTCCTGGTCGCCGGCATCCCCCGGGCCGTGCGGGCCGCCCTTCCGGGTGCCGAAGCCCTGAACCAGGCCGCCCACGCCATCCTGACGACCGATACCGGCATCAAGGTCGCCACCCGCGAACAGCCCGGCTACACCCTGACCGGTTTCGCCAAGGGGGCGGCGATGATCGGCCCGAACCTGGCAACCATGCTCGGGTTCCTCCTGACCGATGCGCCCGTGGCCGAGGACGACCTGCAGCACGTCCTCAGGGCCGCCACCGACCGCAGCTTCAATTGCATCTCCGTCGAGGGCCACACCAGCACCAACGACAGCGTCTTCCTGCTCGCCAACGGCGACGGTCCGCGGCTGAGCGGGCCGGAGTTGGCGGCGTTCCAGGATGCCGTGACCGGTGTCTGCGTCGAATTGGGCCGTAAGATCGCCTACGACGCCGAGGGGGCCGAACACCTCATCACCATCACCGTCGAGGGTTGCCGGACCGACGCCGAGGCCCGACAGATCGCCAAGACGGTCGCCGAGAGTGCCCTCGTCAAGACCGCCGTCTACGGGGCCGACCCGAACTGGGGTCGCATCGTCTCCGCCGCCGGCTACGCGGGCGTGCCGTTCGAGGAAAAAGATTTATCCCTGTGGCTGGGGGACATGCCGTTGTACCGCAGCGGCACGCCGCTGCCGTTCGACCCCGCCGCCGCCTCCGCCTACCTGAAGCACAACCGGGAGGTGCAGGTCCACCTCAAGTTGACACTGGGTTCGGGCCGCTGCACGTTCTACACCTGCGACCTGACCGCCGAGTACGTCCGCCTCAACGCCGACTACACGACCTGAACCCCGAGGCTCAAGCCGGCGTCCGCGGGCCAGCCGACCGCCAGCCCGCGGCCTCCTCGCCGTCGAGCCGCAGCGTCAGGCACTTGGCACTGCCCCCGGCCTTGAGGAACTCATCGAGTTCCACCTCCACCGACCGGTAACCCGCCTTCTCCAGGCTGGCCGCCATCTCGGGACAGCGGCTGTTGTGGACGACCGTCTTGCCGACGACCACGGCATTACACCCGAAGCGGAACGCCTCGGCCTCGTTCACCGGGATCAGCTCCGCGACGTGGGTGTGAAGTACCCGCCGGCCGTAGGTGTCGAACGCCCCCGGGTGATAGAGTGCCTGGCCGGGGGCGAGCGGGCAGAAGCAGGTGTCGAGGTGGTAGAACCGCGGGTTGACCAGTTCCAGGGGCAGTACGCGCACGCCCAGCTTCCTTCCCACCCACTGGTGGGCCGCGGCGTCGGACCGCGTGCGGTAGCCGGCAAACAGCGTGTCACCACAGAACAGAGCGTCGCCGGCCCCTTCGTGGTACATGTTCTCCGGCAGGTGTTCGACGGTGAACCCGTGAGCGGCGAACCAGGCGTCGAAGTACGGCGACTCCCGCGCCCGCACCTCATGACGGAACCGGCTGCTCAGGAACGTGGTGTGGAACACCAGCCCGGCGTTGGCCGTGAACACCAGATCGGGCAACCCCGGTTGCGGTTCCATCGTCTCGACCTGCACCCCCAGCGACACCAGCGTCTCGTACAGGTTTCTCCACTGCCTAAAGGCCAACTCCCGGACCGCCCCGAGCGACCGGTTCATCCACGGGTTGATCTCATACTCGATGCCGTAATGGTCCGGCGGACACATCAGGATGCGCGGCGGCATGACACCCTTCCGTGATCACGAGCAGGCACGGGCCGGGTGTATTTTATTCGGACCGGTCACCGGCCGAACGACACGACCGAGGTCACGAACTGCGCAAGCACGGACACGAGTACACGGACACGGGACGAGGGCACGGGGCACGGACACGAAAACACGGACACGGGGGACGACGAAATGGGACAAGGAACCGGGGCGACCTCTGACGTGAGGGAGGTCACGACGCGGGGTGCGGGGCGCGAGGTGCCCGGCGTGAAGGGGACGGTAGGACGTGCCCGGTGTCACGTCCGGGGCCAGGGGACGATAAGACCGGCCCCGGAAGTCGTTCAGCTCCGCTGCACCGATTGGAACAGTTCACTCATCTTCATGCCGAGGGCCAGGCAGATGCGGTAGAGCGTTTCGATCGATGCGGAGTTCTTGCCGAGCTCGATCTGGCTCAGGTAGCCGAGCGACACGCCGGTGCGATCGCTCATGTTCGAGAGGGTCAGGCCCAGGGCCTTGCGGCGTTCCCGGATGGCGCTACCGAGGGCCTCGCGGAGGGCGTCCTCGGTCATGCGGAGCAGGCCCTTGTTCTCCAGACAGCGGAAGACGATCTCGCGGAGCTGGTCGACCTGGAACGGCTTGGTCAGGTAGTCGGCGGTGCGGGCCCGCAGGCAGGTGAGGGCGCTGTCGACCGAGGGGTAGCCGGTCACGACGACGATGCTGGCCTCGGGCTGGTGGTCGCGGATCCAGCCGAAGACCTGCTCCGGCTCCAGGCCCGGCAGGACGTAGTCGAGCACGATCAGGTGGTAGTGCTGGGGCCGGGTCAGGGCCGACTCGACGAGGTGTGGGTCGGAAACGGCCTCGATGACGAAGTTGCGGTTGGCCAGGGCCGCCTGGATGACCGAGCAGGTGGCCAGGTCGTCGTCGAGGATCAGGATGCGGATGTCACCGGAGGACTGCAAGTCGCGGGTACTGGCCATGGCCTTGGGGGCGGCAGCCTTATGAACAGCGGCCTTCTGTTCGGTCAGGTTGGCGAAGACCGGCTTGGGTGTCTGCGTCAGGTGGTCTTGAATATCGAAGGGCATCGAGTTCAGCCTCCCGAGACGGTTATGCCGACGCCCCCGCCGCGACGGCGCGACCGGGGGAGTTGGCGGCGGCGACCGACGGGCGAGCCGGGCTAAGGGCCAGGGGCAGGACCAGCCGCACTTGGGTCCCGCAGCCCGGCGGCGGCACCGAATCGATCTGGATTCCCCCGCGGTGTGCGAACAGAATCCGGTAGGCGATGGCCAGCCCCAGGCCACGATGCCGCACCTTGGTCGTCAGGAACGGATCGACGAACAGCCGGCGACGGACCTCCGGCTTGATCCCGCAGCCGGTGTCGGTCACGGTAACCAGGACGTGGGCCCCGGCGGCCGCCCGGCCGAGGTAGCTGCGGGCATCACTCTCCGACAACTCCACCGGAAAGGCCGCCACCCGCACCAGGCCGTCCGGCGGGCAGGCCTCGGCCGCATTCTCCAACAGGTGCCCTAGCACGACCTGCAGCGGCCCGGACTCGATCGCGACCGCCGGCAAGTTCCCGGGCAATTCCTTTTCGATGCGGACGCTGCCGATCTGGTTGCGGACCCGTAGCTCCTCCTTGGCCAGGGCGGCGGCGACGGAGGTCGGGTTCGGCTTCACCTGTCCGCTGCGGCTGAGCTGGTGCAACTGCTGCGTGAAGACGGTGCCGCGGTGACCGACCTTGCCGATCTCGGCCACGAACTTGGCGGCCTGCGACCCGGGCGATAGCAGGGGCAGGGCCAGGTCCGAGAAGCCGATGATGCCCGTCAGGATGTTGTCGAAGTCGTGGGCCATACGGCCGGCGATCACCGCCGCGTCGCCGAGCCGCTGGAACAGCTTGTCCGGGTCCAGCGAGGGGCCGATCACGGCCGACACCGCCGGCGAGTTCTCCAGGTTCTTGGCCGTCAGCACCAGGTAAGCCCGGCCGACCTCGTCCCACGGCTGGCCCGCCGGTCGCTCGGCCCAGAGCAGGCCGACGCACCGACCGGCCGGTTGGAAGCCGGCAAACACCCGACCCGTCGAGCCGGGCACGGAGTACAACGCCGTCGCCTCCCCCGCCCGCAGCCGACGCAGTGCGTCAGGGATTTCCGGGGGGGCCGGTCTGTCGACCAGGACGCCGGCTTCAACGGTACGCACGACGGGCGGGGCTTGGTCACCGGGCCAGACGAAACCACACGCCCGCCACCCGGCCGATCGAGCCCAACCCACAAGCAGGCCGTCCAGTGCGGCCGGGTCTGTCGTTTCCTTCCACCAGTTCGGCACGAACTCGAGTGCGGCCGGCATTGCGCCCGGGCTGGCCATCGACGGTCTCCGGCCCTCAACTGCTTATCACGACCAAAGTTTGATCCGACCTAAAATTTAGGTGAATCAACCTGTATCTAGAACGGACCTGAACGAAGTCAAATCGGGAAGTGGCGAAGGTAGCAATGGCGTCGGCGATTCCGACACCGGGTGAGGGGAAAATCGCGCAGGATCGGGTGGAGGTGGCCCCCTGAGTGCCGACCCGACAAGGCCGGCAGGACCGACCGGGTTGACAGAGCCGACCCGACCGGAACGACCGGGCTGACAGGGCCGGCAGGGCCGACACGGCCGACACGGCCGACCGGGCCGACCCCGAACAGGACCGACCCGCGACGGCGACGCCGTCAGGGCTTCTTCTCCGGCTGCTGGGGCGGCGTGTCCTTCTTCTTCTCGGTGATGCGTCGGAGCGTGATCGCGGCCGCCTCACGGACCTTCAGGTGCGGGTCACTGAGGCGGAGCCGCACCTGCTTGATCGTCTCGGTTTCATCCTTCAGTTCATTGCCGAGTGCCCCGAGTTCGTCCAGAACGGCGATGCGGACCTCGTGGTCCGGGTCGGACAACAGGCCGTGGAAGTCCGGGAGCCGCTTCTTGACATCTTCCGGCCCCAGTGCCGAGCCGAGGCTGTGAACGGCATCGACGCGGACGTCCTTGAGCGGGTCGGAGGCGGCGGCCTTGAGCAGTGCCGCGGCGGCGGGTCGGGCGGCGGTCCCGAAGGAGCCGAGCAGGCGGACGGCCCGGCGGCGGAGGTCGGCGTCGGCGTCGGTGAGGACCGCGGCCACCCGGTCCACCACGCTCGGCGACTTCTGCCCCAGCAGACCCAGAGACGTCAACACCTCGGTCCGCAGGTCCGGGTCCTTCTCGGCGACGAGCATCTCGGCCAGGGACTCCGCGATGGCGACCGCCCCTTCGGGCGCGATGCGGCCCAGGGTGACGACGGCCGCCTTACGGACGGTCTGGTCGGTGTGGCTGAGGAGCGGGGCCAGTTCGGCGGCCGCCGTCTTGCCGTCGGGGCCGGCCTGGGCGATGGCCTCGGCGACGGCGACCACGGTGGCCGGTTCGGGGTCTTTCAGGGCCGCGGCCAGGTCACTCAGGGCTGCCTTGACCAGGACCGGGTCGCGACCGAGGGCGAGGGCGATCTCGCGACGCACCCGCGACTCCTTTTCGGCCCCCATCGCCAGGACCAGGTCCTTGCGTGCGTTCTCGGCCAGGACGGCAAGCTCCCGGGGCAGGACCTTGATCTCCGCCGTTCGGATGCCGGACAGGGCGATCGCCGCCTGGGCCCGCACGGCCGCCGAGGGGTCCACCCGCAAGGACCGGCCGATGTTCGGAAGCGCCTGGTCATACAGTTTCTCCCGCCAGAGTCTGCCGAGGGCCTCGACGGCCAAGGCCCGGGCCCGGGCCGACGGGGCGTTCACCAAGATGTCGACCCATTCCGAGCCTTTCTTGCCGTCCCACACGGGGTTCTTGGGATCGTCCTTGTCGTCGGGCCGGGCCGGGGCACCCGGGGCATGGCCCAGACAGGCGGCGAGGCCGGCGGACAGGCACAGGGCAACGGTATACCGGGAGAAGTGGCTGGCCATGACGAGAGCCTCAACAGCCGACGGGGCTACGGGCACAGCGGGTCTGCGGGTCTAGAGCCAAGAGTCCCCAGGCGATCATATGACGCCTGAAGCGGAGCGGTCAAACAGTTTCACCCGGACGATCCCCGGTGCCGTCGCTGCCGGGCGGTCGCGCCGATAGATTCTCGGCATGAACCCGATCGTCTTTGCCTTGCGCAACCCGGTCACGGTCCTGGTCGGTGTCGTCGCCGTCCTGATCGGTTGCGGCCTCGCCGTCTCCCGCGCGCGGATCGACATCTTCCCGGCGCTGAACCAGCCCGTCATCTACGTCTGTCAGCCGTTCGGCGGCATGACCCCGCAGCAGATGGAAGGGCACTTCGTGGCGATGTACGAGTACCACTTCCTGTACATCTCCGGGGTCGAGCACATCGAGAGCCGGACCGTGCAGGGCATGGGGCTGATGAAGTTGTTCTTCCACCCCGGCACCGACATGTCGCAGGCCCTGGCCGAGGTGGTCGCCTCCGTCAACCGGTCGCGGTTCATGATGCCGCCGGGCACCGTCCCGCCGTTCGTGCAGCGGCTCGACATCGGCACGGCGGCGGTCGGCTACCTGGTACTGTCGAGCCAGACCCGGTCGATCAAGGACATCCAGGACCTGGCGACCCTACGGGTCCGGCCGCAGTTCGCCAGCGTGCCGGGACTTTCCAGCCCCCCGGCCTTCGGGGGCAACCAGCGGGCCATCGTGGTCAGCATCAACCCCGACGAACTCCGCAAGCAGAACCTGACCCTGGAGCAGGTGACCGAGGCCGTCGCGGCCGGCAACCCGGTCGCTCCCGGCGGGGTAATCAAGATCGGGGACCGGCAGTTGGTCGTCCACTCCAACGTCATGGTGGGGGCCAACCCCCGGCTGGAACTCGGCTCCTTGCCGCTGAAGCTCGGTCCCCATCCCGTGCTGCTACGCGACGTGGCCACGATCGAGGACGGGGCCGACCTGACCTCCGGGTATGTGCTGGTCGACGGGCGGCGCTCGGTCTACATGCTCGTGACCAAGCGGGCCGACGCCAGCACCCTGGCGGTCGTGAACAACCTCAAGGCCGCCCTGCCCCGGATGCGGCAGTCGCTCCCCGAGGACGTCAGCCTCGAGTTCGCCTTCGACCAGTCCCCGATCGTGCGGCACGCCGTCTGGGACGTGGTCTTCGAGGGGGGCGTCGGTGCCCTGCTCACGGGCCTGATGGTACTGCTCTTCCTGCGCGACTGGCGGAGCGTGATCGTCGTCGTCCTGAACATCCCGGTGGCCCTGGCGGCCGCCGTCTTCGCCCTGTGGGTGACCGGGCAGACGATCAACCTGATGACCCTCGGCGGGCTGGCCCTGGCGGTCGGCATCCTGGTCGACGAGGCGACCGTCGAGGTCGAGAACATCCACACCCAGATGCTCCGCCACGAGAGCGTGGCCCGGGCGGTGCGGCGGGGCAACCAGGAGACGGCCGTGCCCCGGCTCCTGGCGCTGCTCTGCATCCTGGCGGTCTTCATCCCCTCGTTCTTCATGGAAGGGGCGGCCCGCGAACTCTTCGTGCCGCTCTCTCTGGCCGTCGGCTTCGCCATGACCGCCTCGTACCTGCTGTCCAGCACCTTCGTACCGGTCCTGTGCGTCTGGCTCCTCAAGCCGATCCCCGAGCACCGCCTGGCCCGCCGCGGCCTCTTCGAGCGGCTCCAGGACGCCTACGAGGCGGTCGTCGCCCGACTGGTTCGCCACCGACGCTGGCTCGTGCCGGCCTACCTCGTCCTGGTCGGTACGGCCGTCGTCCTGCTCTACTCCCGCCTCGGGACCGCCGTCTTCCCGCCCTGCGACCAGGGGCAGTTCCTGCTACGGCTCAAGGGACCGAGCGGCACCCGCATCGAACGGACCGAGGAACTGGCCCAGGAGGCGACCCGGCTCCTGAAGGAGGTCGCGGGGCCGGACAACGTAACCACGACCGTCGGCTACATCGGGATGATCCCCACCAACTACCCCGTGCAGGGACCGTACCAGTGGATGAGCGGACCGGAGGAGTGCGTCCTGAAGGTGTCGCTGCGGCCCGGCTCGGGGGTGCGGGTCGAGGAGTTGAAGGAGCGGCTGCGGGCCAGGCTCGACGGCGGCCTGAAGGACTGGCTGGCCGCCCGCTGGCGAGACGACGGCCTGACCGCCGAGGAGATCGCGCGACGCCTGCCGGGGCTACGGATGTCCTTCGAGCCGGGCGACCTCGTCAGCGAGGTGATGAGCTTCGGCTCCCCCGCCCCGGTCGAGGTGCAGGTCAGTGGCAGCGACATGGCCACCAACCTCCGCTTCGCCGGCCTGCTACGGGACCGCCTGGCCGCCATCACCGAACTCCGCGACGTACAGATGACCCCGGCCCAGGACTACCCGACCCTGGACGTGCGGATCGATCGGGTCAAGGCCGCCACGATGGGGCTGACAGCCCAGCAGGTCGGGGCGAACCTGATCTCCGCCACCGCCTCCAGCCGCTACCTGCAACCGATCTACTGGCGGGACCCGACCAGTGGCCAGTCGTACCTGATCCAGGTGCAGGTCCCGCCGCCGCAACTCGGCTCGGTGTCCGAACTCGGCATCATCCCGATCCGTGGGGCGGCATACTCGATCCGCGGGGCGGCATACGCGGACGGCGCGCTGGTGGTGAACGGCCAAGCGTCCGGCTACGGCTCCGGCCAGCCCGCCACGCACGGGGCCACCGCTGGCGGCACCGTCTACCTGCGGGACCTGGCCCTCATCCGCGAGACGACGGGACCCGAGGAAGTCTTCCGGTACAACATGCGGCGGGCCGTCAGCCTCACCGCCAGTGTCGCCACGGACGACCTGGGGACGGTGCGGCGGAAGGTCTTGGCCGCCGTGGCCGACGCCGGCGAGCCGCCCCGGGGCGTGAGCGTCGAGGTCCGCGGCCAGTTGAAGACCCTGGAGCTGGTGCAATCGAACCTGGCGACCGGCCTGCTCGCCGCCGCCGTCGCGATCTTCCTGTGCCTGGTCGCCTACTTCCAGTCGGTGAGGCTCTCCCTTGTCGCGGTCGCCGCCCTCCCCGCCACCCTGCTGGGCGTCGGTCTGGCCCTGCAACTTACCGGAACGACCCTGAACCTGCAGTCGTTCATGGGAGCGATCATGGCCCTCGGGGTGTCGGTGGCCAACGCCATCGTGCTGGTGACCTTCGCCGAGCGGGCACGGCAGGGGTGCGGCGAGGCGGTCCGAGCGGCGGTGCAAGGCGGCCGTAGCCGACTGCGGCCGATCCTGATGACGAGCTGCGCGATGACGGCGGGGATGGTGCCGATGGCCCTGGGCCTCGGGGCCGGGGGCGATCAGACGGCCCCGCTCGGCCGCGCCGTCGTCGGCGGCCTGTCAGTCGCGACCCTGGCCACGCTCCTGGTCCTGCCAGCGGCTTTCGCCCTCGCCCAGCGGAAGGCCGGGCTGGCCGGTCACTCGATGGACCCCGACGACCCGCACAGCCACTTCTACGACGAGAGCCAGGTCAACCTCTTCGAGAAGTGACCTCTTCGAGAAGTGACCACTCGGGCTTCGCGGTCCGCGCCCTGAACGACCCAGCCGTGGCCGGCCCCGCCGGGGCCGACCGTGACACCTCGTGCGGGAGTGGCCCACAGACGCCGCGCCGACTCCGAGGTGCCTGGCCCGACCCCTTCTCCCCCGATCCGCTCAACTCAACTCAACCGTAACTCAGCTCAACTGCAGCCGGTCGTAGTACCGCAGGTGTCGCACCGCATGCAGGCACCGCTCCGCACGAGGGTGAGGGACTGGCAATTCGGGCACGGGTCGCCTTCGTAGCCCTTGGACCGGGCCAAGCGGACCTGCTCGTCCAGACCGCCGGCGACCGGCGGGTAGGCCGTGGCCCGTTCGACGACCGGGGTCGGTACGACCTTGCCGGGGAGGTTCCCGTTGGCCACCCGGGCGGGTGGGGACGAGGGGCGAACCGGGGCGGCAGGGCCGGGGACCGGTCGGACGTGGGTCGAGCGGGGCGGGGCGAGCGACGCTCGGGCCGGCGGGGTCCGCGGATCGACCGTCCGCTCGGCGACGACTTCCTCGGCGTCGAAGACCGGGTCGTCCTCGGGGTCGTGCTGGGCGTCGGCCCGCAAGTCCTCGGGGTTGACGTGGGCCAGGTCGTGCCGGCCGAGGTAGGTGATCGCCAGTTCCCGGAAGATGTAGTCGATGATCGAGGTCGACATCTTGATGTGGGGGTTGCCTTGGACGACGCCGTTCGGCTCGAAGCGGGTGAACAGGAAGGCGTCGACGTACTCCTCGAGGGGGACGCCGTGTTGCAACCCGAGGCTGACGGCGATGGCGAAGCAGTTGGTCATGCTGCGGAAGGCGGCCCCCTCCTTGTGCATGTCGATGAAGATCTCGCCGAGCGTGCCGTCCTCGTACTCGCCGGTGCGGATGTACATCTTGTGGTTGCCGATGCGGGCCTTCTGGGTGTAGCCGGCGCGGCGGTCGGGCAGGCGGCGGCGGCGGGCGATGTAGCGGTGGACGATCCGCTCGGTGATCTTCTCGGCGACCTTGACCGGCTCGGCCTTCGGCTCGGCGGCCGGCTCCGGCTCGGCCACGACCGAGGCGAGGAGGGCGGCCTCGGGGGAGTCGGCCACGGAGTTCAACGGCTGACTGAGCTTGGAGCCGTCGCGGTACAGGGCGATCGCCTTGGTCATCAGTTGCCAGCTCAGCCAGTAGGCCCTCTTCACGTCCTCGATGGTGGCGTCGTTGGGCATGTTGATCGTCTTGGAGATCGCCCCCGAGATGAACGGCTGGGCGGCCGCCATCATGCGGATGTGTGACTCCCAGGACAGGAACCGCTTGCCGGTCTTGCCACACTTGTTGGCACAGTCGAAGACCGGGTAATGTTCCGGCTTCAGGTGCGGGGCCCCCTCGATGGTCATCGTGCCGCAGACGTAGGTATTGGCCTCGGCCACCTGCTGCTTGGTGAAGCCGAGGTAACTGAGCAGGTCGAAGGCCGGGTCGCTCAGCGTCGCCTCGGGAACCCGCAGGACGTTCTTGAGGAAGTCATCCCCCAAGGTCCAGCGGTTGAAGACGAAGGGCAGCTCGAAGGCCGTCGGCAGTTGCTCCTCGATCCGCTGCAGCACCTCGGGGGTGAAGCCCTTGGCCCGCAGGCTGGCGGGGTTGATGTGCGGGCAGCCCTGGAGGGTGGCGGCCCCCTTGCAGTAGCGGACGATGTCGTCGATCTGCCACGGGGCATAGCCGAGACGGGCCAGGGCCGGGGGGACCGACTGGTTGATGATCTTGAAGTACCCGCCGCCGGCCAGCTTCTTGAACTTCACCAGGGCGAAATCCGGCTCGATGCCGGTGGTGTCGCAGTCCATGACCAGTCCGATGGTCCCGGTCGGGGCGATGACGGTGACCTGGGCGTTGCGGTAGCCGTACCGCTCCCCCAGCTCGAGCATGCGGTCACACTCGGCCCGGGCGGCGGCCAGTAACTCCGGGGGACAGTAGCGGGCGTCGATGCCGACGGGGGTCACGCTCAACCCCTCGTACTCGGCCGGCGCGGCGTTGTAGGCGGCCCGGCGGTGGTTGCGGATGACCCGGAGCATGTGGTCGCGGTTGGCGGCGAAGCGGGGGAACGGGCCGAGTTCGGCGGCCATCTCGGCACTGGCGGCGTAGGCCCCGGCGTGCATGATCGCCGTCAGGGCCCCGCACAAGGCCCGGCCCTCGACCGAGTCGTAGGGGATGCCCTGCACCATCAGCAGGGCCCCGAGGTTGGCGTAACCCAGACCGAGGGTGCGGAAGTCATAGGACTTCTGGGCCACGGCCCGGCTGGGGAACTGGGCCATGTACACGCTGATCTCCAGGATCAGCGTCCAGATCCGGATGGCGTGCCGGTACGACTCCAGGTCGAACCTGCCGGTCCGGGTGTCGTAGAACGCCAGCAGGTTCAGGGACGCGAGGTTACAGGCCGTGTCGTCGAGGAAGGCGTACTCCGAGCAGGGGTTGGTGGCGTTGATGCGGCCGTCGACCGGACAGGTGTGCCACTCGTTGAAGGTGGTATCGAACTGCACGCCGGGGTCGGCACAGCTCCACGCCGCGTAGGCGATCTGGTCCCACAGGTCGCGGGCCTGCAGCGTGCGGTGCGGCTTGGGCGCGCGGTTCTCCTGACGGGCCTTGAGCAGCTCGGTCCGCCAGTACAGGTGCCAGGGGCCGTTCGACTCCACCGCCTTCATGAAGTCGTTGGTGATCCGCACCGAGTTATTGCTGTTCTGCCCCGAGACGGTGTAGTAGGCCTTGGAGTTCCAGTCGGTGTCGTACTCCTCGATCTCGACGTGGGTGAAGCCCTGCCGGGCGAGCTGGAGCATGCGGGCGATGTAGTTCTCGGGGATGAGGACGCCGCGGGCCTCGAGGATCGCCTTGCGCAGGTTGGCGTTGCGGGCGGGGTCGTACTTCTCCTCGGCGGTGGGGTGGGTGTGGATCGCCCGCAGGATGGCGTTGAGGTGCTTGTTGAGCAGCCGCGAGCCGGTCACCAGGTCAGCGACCTTCTGTTCCTCGACGACCTTCCAGTTGACGAACTCCTCGATGTCGGGGTGGTCGAGGTCGAGGACGACCATCTTGGCGGCCCGCCGCGTGGTACCGCCGCTCTTGATCGCCCCGGCGGCCCGGTCGCCGATCTTCAGGAAGCTCATCAGCCCCGACGACTTGCCGCCGCCGGAGAGCGGCTCGCCCTCGCCGCGGATGGCCGAGAAGTTCGAGCCGGTCCCGCTGCCGTACTTGAAGATCCGGGCCTCACGCACCCACAGGTCCATGATGCCGCCCTCGTTGACCAGGTCGTCGGCCACCTGCTGGATGAAACAGGCGTGCGGGGCCGGCCGCTCGTAGGCCGAGGTGGAAGGTTTCACTTCCCGGGTGACCGGGTCGACGTAGTAGTGGCCCTGGGGCGGTCCCTCGATGCCGTAGGCCCAGTGCAGGCCGGTGTTGAACCACTGCGGACTGTTCGGGGCCGCCATCTGGGCCGCCAGCATGTAACACGTCTCGTCGTAGAACGCCCGGGCGTCCTGCTCGCCGGAGAAGTAGCCGCCCTTCCACCCCCAGTACGTCCAGCACCCGGCCAGGCGGTGGAAGACCTGGCGGCTGTCGGTCTCGCCCCCGGTCGGGGTGTCGGGATGCTCGGCGGTGCTGCGCTGTAACCAGTCCGGCACCCCCTCCTCGGGGACGCGGCGCAGCCGCCTCGGCACCCCGGCCCGTCGGAAGTACTTCTGGGCCAGGATATCGACGGCTACCTGCGACCACTTCTCCGGCACCATCACGTCCTTCATCTCGAAGACCACCGACCCGTTGGGGTTACGGATCGTCGAGGACCGGGGCGTGAAGCTCAGGCCGGCGAAGGGGTCTTGCCCCTCCTGGGTGAAGCGGCGGGTGATTCGCATAGCACTATCCGGGTTGACGTGCGGGGGGTCAGGCCCCCGCCTAAGGGACTCGGGAACTAAGGACTCGGGAACTAAGCCTGCCGTAACGGGAGGGTGAGGGCCGAGGACGATACGAGTGTATACAGAACTTGAGTAAATGTACAGCACCGAATCGCGGGCGTCCCGGCAACGGCAATCCTAAGTATTGCCCTGGGGCGGGACGTAACCCGGCACGATGGGCAGGGTCAGGCCGATTTGATCCTGATACTTGCCCTTCTTATCGGCATAACTGATACGACACACCTCCTCGGCCTTCAGGAACACGATCTGGGCGATGCCCTCGCCGGAGTAGATCTTGGCCGGTAACGGCGTCGTGTTGCTGATCTCGATGGTGACCCGGCCGCGCCACTCCGGCTCGAGCGGGGTCACGTTCACGATGATGCCGCAGCGGGCGTAGGTGCTCTTGCCCAGGCAGATGCAGAGGATGTCCCGCGGGATCTCCAGGTACTCGACCGTCTCGGCCAAAGCGAAGCTGTTGGGCGGGATGATGCAGAAGTCCGCCTCGATGTCGACGAACGACTTGGGGTCGAAGTTCTTCGGATCGACGGTGCGGCCCCAGACGTTGGTGAAGACCTTGAAGCGGCGGTCCACGCGGACGTCGTAGCCGTAGCTCGTCACCCCGAAGGAGATCACCCCGGGCCGGTGCTGCTGCTCGGCGAACGGCTCGATCCGCACGTCACGCTTGATCATCCAATCGGGTAACACGCCCATGCTGTCTCGCCTCCGTCGCCACCGCGCCACCGGCGGAGCGGCTTCCGCTGAGATCCAATCATCGTCGCCGGGGACAGACCGGCTTCAATCGCTGCTTCCTTCCGACCGCTCCACCGGCTCCGAGGGGAAGTGCAGTAGCGGCAGGCACGGCCGATCCGGTACAACCGCTCCGGCCCGGAGCCGAGGAACTCGCGAGTCCCAGGCTGTCCCATGCTGCCGACGAACGCTCACCTTTCCCACACCCGAGTGAACCCGGCGGGAGAATGACATGGCCTTCTGGTTGTTTAAGGAGGAACCTGACACTTACGGCTATGCCGACCTGGAGCGGGACGGGGTGACGACCTGGTCCGGGGTCACGAACCCCCTGGCCCAGAAGCACCTGCGGGCCGTCCGGAAGGGCGACCGCATCCTCTTCTACCATACCGGGGACGAGCGGGCCGTGGTCGGGATCATGGAGGCGACCGCCGAGCCGACCCCCGACCCCGACGACCCGACCGGGCGGCGTGTGGTCGTGACCGTCAGGCCGGTCGAGCGGCTCAAGAACCCGGTCAGCCTGGCGGCGATCAGGGCCGACCCGGCCTTCGCCGGCTGGGAACTAGTCCGTCTGGCTCGTCTGTCGGTGATGCCCGTCCCCCCGGAACTGTGGCGGCGGATCATGACGATGGCCCGGAGCGGGACGTGAGATACCCGGCCCAAGGGGCGGGTGAGGTAAAAAAGTTGAACCCCCGAGTAGATACGCCTCGGGGGTTCGGTGCGGGCGGCCGGCATCACGGTCCACCCGTAACGTGGCCGTCAAACCAGCCGGCCCTCGGATCCCTGGTAACTACTACTTGGCACAGGACCACCTCCTTTCCGCGAAGCCCCGCCTCGGGCCGCCCCGTACCAGTGGGGCTGCCGTCGGCCTTTAGTCCGTCGTGCCTCGGTCGCACGACCCGATCGAACCAACCCCTATGATAGGTCCGCCCCCGGCCGGGCGAAAACGATTTTCCGCCGCGCCGCCCTCGTGACTTCGATCGACATCCCCGATGCACATCCCCGTCGACGGCGCAACCGCACCCAAGCCCGTGCCGCCGCGGCCGGAAACCCGCAACGGCCCGTAGTCGGACCGGACGACACGGACGACAATACTGGTGTTCAGTCATCCGGGGCCACTGGAAGCCCTGACCGCCAACCGCCAGAGGTCACGCCATGCTCCACGCGCTCGCCTTGGCCGCCCTCGCCGCCGCTCCCGCCCAAGGGGGAGAACTCAAGCTGACCAACGTCCGCATGACGATCGGGGAACTCGGTGCCACCCGGCCCACGACCAAGCTACTGCCGGGCGACGTGCTGTTCATCGGCTATGACATCACCGGCCTGAGCATCGATTCGGACGGGGTGGCGCGGTACAAGATGGCCATGGAGGTCCTCGACGGCACCGGCAAGTCGATCTTCAAGCAGGAGCCGCGCGAACTGATCGACTTCATCCCGCTGCGAGGTAACAGCATCCCGGCCCGGGCGTTCATCACCATCGGCCTGGACCAGGAGCCGGGCAATTACTCGTGCCGCATCCGCGTCGAGGACCCGAGTGCGAAAGGCCGGGAAGACACCCTCACCGTGAAGTTCGAGGTACTCAAGCGGGACTTCGGCATCGTGGCCGTGTATACCACCTACGACGAGCGCGGGGCGGTGTCGGCCCCGACGACCGGCGTCGTCGGTCAGACGATCTTCGTCCAGTTCAGCGTCGCCTCCTTCGCCCGCGACAGCAAGACCAAGCAACCCAACGTCGAGTTCGAGTTCCAGATCTACGACGACAAGGGCCGGCCAACGCTGGAAAAGCCCCGGTCCCACATACAGGACAGCGGCGTGGACGAGAAGGACGGTGCCTTCGCCATGCGGTTCCCGCTGTTCATGAACCGCCCCGGCAAGTTCACCGTGAAGATCGTCGCCCGGGACAAGGTCGCCGGTAAGACTGCGAACTATGAATTGCCCGTGACCGTGCTGCCGGGCAACTGACCCCGGCCCGGCACCGCCGGTCCGTTCCCTCCACTCCCCCGCCGAGAGAAGAGACGCGAAGCCATGACCCCCGCCGAACGTGCCGAGCAGATCAACCGCTACCGCAATATGGTGCAGGGCGACCCCGAGGACGACCTGGCCCACTTCCGGCTCGGGCAGGCCTTGATGGAAGACGGGCAGTTCGACGAGGCGATCAAGTCCTTCGAGCGGACCCTCGAGCTGAGTCCGGGCTTCTCCCGGGTCTATCAGTTCCTGGGCGAGTGCCTCATCAAGTCGGGTCGCAACGACCAGGCCGTGGACGTGCTGACCCGGGGCTGGACGACGGCCCACGAGCGGGGCGACCGCCTGCCGATGGAGGCCATGGGCAAGCTCCTGACCAGCCTGGGGGCACCGATCCCCACCCCCGCCGCCCCGAAGCCCGACGACGACACCCCGGGAACCGGCTTCAAGTGCCACCGCCCCGGCTGCATGGAGGGCAAGCGGGCCCGACCCCTCGCCGCCCCGCCCCTGCCCGACGACATCGGCCAGCGCATCCTGCGGGACATCTGTGCCGCCTGTTGGCAACTCTGGTGGAAAGACCTCAGCATCAAGGTCATCAACGAGAACCGTCTGGACCTCAGCTCCGAATTCGGCCAGAGCGAGTATGACCGCTACATGCGTGACTTCTTCGGCTTCGAGGAAGAAGTGCCGACTGCCACCTGAGCCACGGACGCCGCCGTGACCCCTGATCCCCTCGCCTACCTCGTACAGTACGGCCGAGCCGGCTTCCTCGGCTGCTTCGCCCTGCCCCGCGTCAGCGACACCGCTAGCGACGCCGACGGCAGCCCCGCTACCGACCCCGTTCGTACCACCGACACCCACTCCGCCCGTGACACCGACGGCAGCCGCCCGCCGGACCTCGCCCGTGGCCTACGGGTCGTCCTGCGAACGGTGCGGGGCCTTGAAATCGGTGAGGTGCTGTCCCGGGTGGACCGTCCCCCTGTCGACGGGGAGATCGTGCGGCTTGCCGGAACCGACGACGAGGCCGCCTCTGCCCGTCTGGACCTGGGCGGACAGCAACTCCTCGCCACCGCCTGTGAAGCCGCCGCCGCCGCCGGCCTACCGCTCGCCTTCGTCGACGTGGAAACGACACTCGACGGCCACGCCTTCCTCCATGCCCTCCCTTGGGACGCCTGTGACCTGACCCCGCTCCTGAACGACCTCACCTCCCGGAGCGGGTTCACGGTGCGGCTCCTCGACCTGTCCCGCCTCTCCACCCCCACCCGTAGGCCGGACGCCCCACCTCCACAGGGGTGTGGCCGCACCGGCTCCTGCTCGCGGGGCTGCTCCTCCGGCCCCTGCTCCACGCACGGCTGCTCCTCCGGCCCCTGCTCGCGCGGCTCGGTCGCCTCGGCAGACGAACTGACGGCCCACTTCCTGGCCTTGCGGCAACGGATCGGGCGAACCAGAACCACCCCCGGGCTACCGGGCTGAACCCCCGCGATCGCCCTGGCAGCGCCGGTCCTTTCCGTACAATTGTCCCATCCGGCCGCCTGGCGCGTGGTCGGTACCCGTTCCCCGCCCCATTCCCCGGAGGTTCCCCATGCTCTCGTTGAACGTGATCACGCTCGGCCTGGTGATCCTGGCAGTCGTGACGGCCGGGACGGCCCGCGCCGCCAACCCGGTCGTGGTCATCGACACCAACATGGGCACGATCAAGGTCGAGCTGTTCCCCGACAAGGCACCGGTCACTGTCAAGAACTTCCTGCAGTACGTCGCCGACAAGCATTACGACGGCCTGATCTTCCACCGGGTGATCTCCGACTTCATGATCCAGGGCGGCGGCTTCGAGCCGGGGATGAAGGAGCGGAAGACCCGCGAGCCGATCAAGAACGAGTCGGACAACGGGCTGTCGAACGTCCGCGGCACCATCGCCATGGCCCGGACCAGCGTTCCTGACAGCGCGACCAGCCAGTTCTTCATCAACGTCAAGGACAACACCTTCCTGGACAAGGCCCAGGCCCGCGACAAGGTCGGCTACTGCGTCTTCGGCCGTGTCATCGAAGGCATGGCCGTGGTCGACAAGATCCGGGCGGTGAAGACCGGCAGCAAGAAGGGCTTCGACGACGTGCCGGTGGAGGACGTGATCATCAAGTCGGTCACGGTCCTGAAGGAGGAGAAGTGAGCGGCCGACGGGCAGCTCGCCCGAGCCGGCGGGTACCCTCGCGGCTCAGCCGGCCGATGCCCGCGCGAGTTCGACCCGGAAGACGGTCCGTCCGCCGCGGCGTTCCCAGCCGAGTTGCCCGCCGTGTGCTTCGGCCGCCTGCCGGGCCACGGCCAGCCCCAAGCCGATGCCTTGATCCTTGCCCGTGACGAACGGCTCGAAGATCTGGGCGGCGATCGCGGGGGGCGGGCCGGGGCCGGTGTCCTCGACCTCGACCCGGGCGTGGTGCTCGCCGGCGGTCAGACGGATCTCGACCGTTCCCCCCGGTCCGGCGGCCTCGACGGCGTTACCGATGACGTTGCCGAACAGGTGCGACAGTTGCGCGGGATCGCCGGGGATGACGAGCGGCGTGGCCGGCCGGCCCCAGACGAGTGTCGTGCCGGCGTGCTGGCACTGCGGCTTGAGCAAAGCCACCGCCTGGTCGATCAGCTCGCGGAGGTCACACGGGGACCGCACCCCCGGGGGGGGCTTGCCCAGGGCCAGGAACTGCCGCAGGTTCGACTCGATGCGGGCCAGTTGGCGGAGTGCCACCCGCAGCGGCTCAGGATCGGCGGCGGGGTTCTCGGCCAGGAAGAGTTCGACGGCCAGCTTGGCCCCGGCCGCCGCGTTGCGCAACTGGTGGGCCAGACCGCCGGAGAACTCGCCCAAGAGCCGGAGGCGCTCGTTCCGTTGCAACTGCTGTTGGAACGCCGCCAGCCGGCGGGCCATGTCGTTGACCGACTCGCCCAGGTCGCGGAGTTCGTCGTCGACGGGCGGCACCGGGAAGGGGCGGAAGTCGCCCGCGGCGATGAGCCGGGTGCGGGCGTCGAGTTCCCGGACCCGGGCCACCAGACGCGAGCCGTGGGTCACCGCCAACCCCAGAGCGAGCAACCCGCCGATGCCCCCGAGCAGCAGAAGAGGTCGCACCGCGTCCCACAGGGCGGTCTGGCGCTGTGACTCGGGATAGAAGATGTACAGGTCACAGCCGGCGTCGGGGTGAGGAAGGCGAAGGGGCAGCCGCAGGCAGCGGTACATCTCTCCCCGCACCTCGACCGGCGGGCCGAGGCCCTGTTCCTCGTCGGTGCCGGGCTGCTCGGCGGTCGGCACGGCGGCCGGCGGGACCGGTCTCGGCTCGGGGAAGGTCGATTCGAGCGGTCGGCCGTCGCGGGCGAGCAGGAACTCGGCCCCGGACAGACCCTTCATCTGCTGCAAGACCCGCTCCTTCAGGGGGAACGTCGACTCGGCCAGGGTCCGGGCGACCGCCCACTGCTGCGAGGCGAGGCGGGACTCGGCCCCGCGTGCGGCCGTCTGTGCCACCCAGGCCGTGGCCAGTACCTCGCCGAGCAACAGGAAGGTGAGCGGCAGGAGCAGTCGGTAGCGAAGTGACAGACGCATGGAAGCAATCCCGCGACGCACGGACGTCGGGATGTCTGGTCCCACCGCCCGCGGCCGACCACCGGCTCACGACCAGCGGGTCACTTCTTCGGATTGAGCGGCTTGTACTCGACCGTTTTGAACGTCATCACGCTGCCGGGGTCGTGTCCCTGCAGGGCGAAGTGACCTTTCTTATAGGTGCTGTTGGGGTCGGTGAAGTCGACCGTCTTTTTACCGTTGACGAAGATCTGGATGCGGTTGCCTTCGGCGACGACTTCCTGGGTGAAGAACTCGTCGGGCTTGTGCGGCGCGTCCTTGAGGACGAGGATCTTCTCGCGGTCGCCCTTGTCGAGCTTGAAGGACGGGTAGAGGCTGCCGGTGCGGATCGGGTCACTGTGCGTGGCGTTGATCTGGGCCTCGTAGCCCTTCGGGAAGCCGGGTCCGAACTGGGTACGGAAGTACTGCCCGCTATTACCCTTGTCGTTGATCTTGGCCACGACCCGGTAGCGGAAGTCGTCGGCCTCGACCTCGCTGAAGATGTGGCTGGCCGGCCCCCCGCCCACGAGCATGCCGTCTTTCACCTGCCAGAGCGTGACCTCGGCGTCGTTCTTGCCGATGCCGACGAAGGCGACCACCTTGCCGTCGGCATTCTTCACCTCCTTGACGCCCTTGAACTGACCACTGGGCGGGTTGGGGATCTTCCAGCCGGTCAGGTCCTGACCGTTGAAAAGCCGGATCCAACCGTCCGTGTCCTCGGCGGCTTGGCCGGTCGCTGAACCCCGTGCCGCACCCGCCCCGGGAGTGTTAGCGTTGACATGAGACAGACCGTGTCCCAAGGCGAAGGCCAGGCCGATGACGGCCAAGATACGGGATCGAGGCATCGGAAACTCCGTTTGCATGAGGTTAACCGGTTGTCCGCATCGCTTGGAGCTTACCCGTCGTGCCGCGATCCGGCCAGTGTCGGGCGCGAACTACGAACGAGGAAACCGCCCACCGAGGCGGTCGAGTTCGGCCGGGGAAGTTGCTGGTGAGAAAACGGGCGGCGTCGAGCGTCAACGAACGGGGAAGAAGTCGTAAATCTCGGGAAGAATCACCACGCTGACTGGGTGTGGATCGCACAGCCTACAGGACTTAGGAAAATTGCCCATTTTCCGCAAATCTTATTGACTGCCATTATCAGCGTCATTAGGATAACCAGCGAATCGCAGTATCCAGGTAGTCTGGGAAATTTGCACATACCCTGTGAATTGCGATCTGAGGTCTTGTGGGCGAGTGTATGCCCAAACGACACGGTGGCTCTCCCCTTTCCCCCCTGTTTGTGGAGTGACGCGATGACGCGAGGCATGATGGCAGGCACGCTACTGGGTGCGTGTGCCTGGCTGGTGGTGACCCCGGTGAGTGCCTGGGGATTCGGCGGCAAGAGTAGGGGCATCGCCGGCGGGTGCTGCGGAGCGGGTACTGTCGCGACGGTAGCCGACTGTAACCCTGCCCCGGCGGCTGGAGTAATTACGACAGTGACCCGCGGTGCGCCGTGCGTCGCGACGGTAGCCGACTGTAACCCTGCCCCGGCGGCCGACTGCTCCCCCTCCCCCTGCGCCCCGGCGGTGTCCTACACCACGCAGACGGTGACCCGCTACCGCTGCGAAACCCGGACCCGCGAAGTTCCGGTCACCACCATGCAGCGGGTGCCGCGGACGGAAACCTACACCTACAACGTCACCGTTCCGGTGACCACGACGGAAAAGCGGACGGTCACCGAATACCAGTGTGTCCCCAAGACCGAAGAATACACCTACACCGTCAACCAAATGGTCACGGAAATGCAAAAACGAACCGTGACCGAACACCAGTGCGTCCCCAAGACCGAAGAATACACCTACACCGTCAACCAAATGGTCACGGAAATGCAAAAACGAACCGTGACCGAACACCAGTGCGTCCCGACGACCCAGAAGCGGACGGTGACCGAGTACCAGACCGTCACCGAGCCGCAGGAGTACACCTACACCGTCTGTGTTCCCGTCACGGTCACGGAGTGCGTCCCGGTGACCCGCTGCGTCCCGGTCCCGGCGTCCCCCTGTGATACCGGGTGTGGTATGACCGCCGGCTGCGATAGCTGTGCCGCCCCGGCCGTGTCTCACTGCTGTGGGCTGGGCGAGGCCCGGCGTGGGGGCGGCTGCTTCAGCGGCTGCGGCAGCGCGAGCATCTGCCCGGCCCCTTGCATCACCTACGCGACGGTGACCGAACACGTCATGGTCACCCGTACCGTCCTGAAGCAAGAGACCCGCACCGCCACCCGTAACGTCGTCAAGACGGTACCGGTCACCAAGGAGGTCGAAGTCACCGTCATGCAGCTCGTGCCGGTCACCAAGGAGGTCGAAGTCCCCGTCACCCGCTGCGTGCCCGTCACCCAGAAAGGCACCCGCACCGTCATGACCACCGTCCCCGTCACCAAGGAGGTCGAAGTCCCCGTCACCCGCTGCGTGCCCGTCACCCAGAAAGGCACCCGCACCGTCATGACCACCGTCCCCGTCACCAAGGAGGTCGAAGTCCCCGTCACCACCTATGAGACCGAGACGCGGACCGGTACCCGCACGGTTTACGACTGCGTGCCCGTCACCACCATGGTCACGCAGACCTACACCGAGATGGTTCCCTACTGCGAAACGATCACGGTGCCGGTGACCAGTGGTTGCGGCATGACGGCCGGCTGCGACACCTGCGGTCCAAGGCCCGGTCCCGCGGCCTCTGCCGGACGTGTCGGTGATCTGCTGATACCCCGCTGACACTCCGTTGACACTCACACGACTGACACTCGCGCGACCCCTGGCTCATGCCAGGGGTTCCTGCTTGACACCAGGCGGTCAATACCCCTCGGTTGACGCCGACGGACGAGCCGGACCCGAGACCGAAACCGGGCTGTTCGAGGACAGCGCCGCCGCGTTGCATGACGTCTTGCATGACGTCGACGGACGGTTTGGCCGGCGAAACGCTCGGCGGTTACCCGTCGTCGTCACTCGTCGTCTTGGAGCAACTCCGGCTTGCCGAACTGGCTCAGGTCGACGGTGCCGCGCAGCTCGGCCTCGGCCAGTTTCAGCCGCATTTCCAACTCGCGGAGCTTGTTCTCGATCATCTCCAGCTTGGTCTTGGCCTCGTCGCGCTGTCGGGACCGGGGCACCTCGGGGTAGCCGAGTTGTCGCTGCAGGGCGGCGAAGAGGTAGAGCGGGTCCCGCTTGCGGCTGGCCCGCGCGATCTTCCCTTCTTTCTCCCCGAACAGGGGCGGCAGAGACGGCACATAGGCCGGGTCGGAGCGACGCTGCTCCTGGACATACAATTCGGAACGCAGGTAGACGAGATCGGCAAAGTCCACGTCGCCCATCTGGCGGGCCAGAGACCCGATGAACCGCCGCCAGTCGTCGTCGTAGAGCGGGTCGGCGGTCATGGCGGCGAACCCGTCGAGGTAGCCCAGGCGGTTGCGGGCGATCGTTTCCAGTTGGTAGACGAAGAGCCCCGGTCGGGTCGGTTTATCGGCCCGGTAAGTCGCCTCCCGCTCCAGGATCAGAAGTGCGGTGTTCAGGGGCAGCCGGGACGTTTCCTTCTCCGCCTGGGTGATGACGAACGTCTGGAAGGCGGTGAAGTAGTGCGGCAGGCGTGCGAACCCGGTGGCCAGCAACCCGGAGTGTTTCAGTTCGGCGGCCAGGAACTGGACCGCCAGCGGCAGACGGGTGCTCGAGAGCAGCTCCTCGTGAACCCGGGCCAGGATCTCCTGGGCCGGCAGGTTGTCCTGGAGTCGTTCGCGGAAGGCACGGAAGAAGTACGCCTGCTCGACGTACTCCTCGCGGTCGAGAACGGGTGGGATGTTCATGGAGATCAGGTTAGCCACCCAGACCGGTGGTAGTCGAGCTGGGGTAATCGAGCCGGGCAGTGCGGTCGGGCCGTGACGGCCGCCCGGATTACTCCCGATACGACTGCCGCACCGGACGTAGCGGCCTGCCGTTTCACAGCGGTTCCGCCGATGTCGCCCGCCGGTTCGAGTCCGGGAAGTGGGCAACGGGCCTGCTATCGTCTTCATTCGTCAGGCACACTTCGGGTGTGTGTCCGATTCGGACACCAGCGGTCACTTTCGGTACCGAGTCGTGTCGTACCGAAGTCGAGACGGGGGCCGCGGGGGAACCTGCACATGAACAAGACGAACGGGGTCAGCCTGCTGGCATTCGCAATGCTAGCGGGGTACGCCGGCCCGGTTCACGCCGGCCACATCGGGATCTGCCGCTACCCCAAAGCGTGCCTGGCACCGGAGCAGTGTTGCCCCGCCCCGGCCGTCGGCAGCGTGATCTGCTACCAACCGGTCTACGAGCGGCACGAGCAGGTGTGCTACCGGCCGGTCTACAAGACCCATTACCAGCCGGAAACCGTCACCACCTACCGCACGGTTCGCGAGACGAACTACTCCGCCGAGCGGTACACGGTGCAGCGACCGGTCCTCGAGTACTTCGACACCGTGCGGTCCTACACGGTGCAGCGGCCGGTCTACGAGACGCACTTCCAGACCCAGGCGTACACGGTCATGCGACCCGTCACGCGGACCTATCAGGTCGCCGTTCCTTACACCACGATGCGGCCGGTCTACGAGACCGCCTACCGCCCGGTCGTGCAGACCTACTACCGCCCGGTCGTGCAGGAATATACGGTCGCCATCCCCTACCACACGACCCGACCGGTCTACGAGCAGCACCTCCGTACCCTCACTTACACGGTGAACCGGCCCGTGGTCGAGGAGTACCAGATCCCGGTCACCTATACCGTGTACCGACCGGTCTACGAGCAGCACGTGCAGGCCATCCCGTACACCACCTACCGCACGGTTCAGGAACCGTACACCGTGCAAATCCCGTATACCACCGTCCGCCCGGTCTACGAGCAGTACGTCCGCGAACAACGCTACATCACCTACCGCACCCAGACCGAGCAGTTCCAGGTGGCGGTTCCTTACACGACCTACCGCACGGTCCTGGAACAGCAGACGTTCTACACCCCGGTCACGACCTACCGCACCGAAGTCGATTACGTCACCCAGACGCGGGTCAGTTACGTGACCGAACCGGTCGTGACCGAGCGTGTCGTGAAGGTCTGTTCCGGCCGGTACGAGACGGTGACGGAGTACGTCCCCGGACCGGTCGTCACAAAATGCGTCCGCCTGCCCGCCACCTGCGTCTTCGACCCGTGTACCTGCACCACACGCTACTGCCCCGGCGAAGTGATCCGGCAACAGGTCCAGTGCCCGCCGCGGGTGATCTGTCGCAAGGTCTGGGTTCCCCATGAGGAGTACCGGGTCGTCAAGGAGTGCAAGCTGGTGTGCCGCCCCGTCTGCACGACGGTCCAGGTCCCCGTGTATCGCAAGGTCTGCCAGACCGAGCTGAAGCCGTGCGTGCGCACCGTCTGCCGGGTCGTGCCGGAACAGGGCGTCCGTTACGAAACGCGGACGCGGTGCTACCGGGTTCCCGAGGAACGGGTCTGCCAGGTTCCCTACACCGTCTGCCGGCTCGTGACCGAGCAGCACGTCCGCACCGAGACGCGGCTCCGCTGCTACACCGTGCCGGAGCAGCACGTCCGTTACCAGACCTACACGACCTGCCGCCTGGTGCCCGAAAACTACGTGCGGATGGTCACCCAGAGACGCTGCTACACGGTCGCCGAAGTGAAGACCGTTCAGGTCCCGTACACCACCTGCCGACTGGTCACCGAGCAACACGTCCGCTACGAAACCCGCCGGCACTGCTACCAGGTGCCTTACCAGGTGACGCACCAGGTGCCTTATCAGGTCTGTCGTCTGGTCCCCGAGCAGCACGTCCGCTACGAGACCCGCTGCACCACCGAACACGTGCCGCAGACCTATTACAAGCAGGTGCCGGTGACGACCTGTCGGTTCGTGTCCGAGGAGCGACACTGTGTCGTCCGCCAGTGCCGGGTGAACTACGTCTGCGAGGAGCGGGTCCGCTACGTGCCGCACACCGTCTGCCGCGTGATCCCGGAGACCCGCTGCCGCCTGGTTCCGGTCACCACCTGCACGCTGGAGCCGTACACGGTCAGCTACTGTGTGAAGCGGTACGTTCCGGTGTGTGTCCCGGTCTGCGACCCTTGCCCCTGACCGCCCGGACACAAACCGGCTCGTCCTCCGTCACACGCTCAAGACCACGCTCAACCCCCCGCCTGACCGACGCACGACCGGTCGGCGGTTTTTTCGTTCCACGAGCGGCTATCCCGCAAGCGCGCTGGCTCGATCCCGCCCGTTCGCGCCGAGGCTCGCAGCGGTAGACGTGCGTCGTCTGTAGGTCAGCGGTAAGGATCAGGCGAGCGATGGGTGTGGCCGGCGCGTCGGACGAGAGAACGGGAGAGCGGGAGAACGGAACAGCGCGCAGGGCTAGGCTATGGGGGAGCCACGAAGCAAGAACACGAAGCAAGAAGAGGGGAATACCGGACGGGAGGTATGCAGAGCGGGATACGGGAGTCGAACCCGTCTCACAGCCTTGGGAAGGCTGGGCACAGCCGATATACCAATCCCGCACAAGCACGCATTCTAACACGCACCGGCCCGCTGACAAGACCGTTTCCGAGCGCCAGCTCGCCCGTCCTGCCCCCCACCCGGGGGCACCTTGACCCCTTGACCCCTTTGCTGGTTCGTCCTGTGTGTCCGAAGAAACCGGTCGCACCCGGCCGCGAGAGGCGATAGACTAAATACCAGGTTCTGTTGCCGTCATACGTTATCGTTTGCCTCCACTCCAGTTGGCCCCGGGAGCATCCCATGACCGCCACCCTGCGTGCCGTCGGCATCATCCCCGTCCTCGGCGTTCTCGCCGTCACCCACTCCGTCGGCTCGGCCGCCACCCCTCAGCAGATCGAGGCGGCGATCAAGGCCGGCACCGAGTGGCTCAAACGCAACTACCAGAACCAACCCGGCGGCGGAGGGGTAGGGGTCGGCGGCCTGAACGAAAACCTCCACGGCATCGGCCCCACATGCCTGACGGGCCTGGCCCTGCTCGAAGCCGGCGTGCCCGCCAACGACCCGGTCGTCAAGACCATCACCGCCAGGATCCGCGACGCCTCGTTCACCCAGGTCCGTACCTACCAGATCTCCCTGTGCCTGATGTACCTGGAACGCTACGGCGATCCGGCCGATTCCCACCTCATCCAGATGCTCGCCGTCCGGCTCCTGGTCGGGCAGACCGCCATGGGCGGTTGGGGCTACAACTGCACGGCCCCGGTCTCCCAGGCCGACGAACAGGCGCTGCGGGCACTGAAGCCGGTCGAGCCGGGCCGCTTCCACCCCGACATCGCCCGCTACGCCCAGACCCTCCGCCCGCCCGAGGGGGGCAATAACGCCGACGACAACTCCAACACCCAGTTCGCCGTCATCGCCCTGTGGATGGCCCGTAAGTACGGGGTCCCGGTCGATCGGGCGCTTGACCTGGTCGAGCGCCGCTTCGTCGCCACGCAGATCGCCCGCACCGGCGGCTGGTCCTACAGCCCGCCCCCGCCCCCCACACCCGGCAGCGGCGGCCCGGTCCCGGACATCCCCGGCAGCCCGTCGATGTACTGCGCCGGTCTGATCGGCCTGTCCACCGGCATCGCCCGCCGCGACGAACGCCGCACCAAGACCGAACGACCCAAAGAGCCGCCCAAAGACTCCCCCGGCCCCGCCCCGAAGAGCGATCCCGACGACCCGTTCTTTACCCCGGTCCCCAAGGAGAAGACCGAACCGAAGGAACCGAAGAAGGTCGCCCCGCGGCCACGCGATCCGATCGACCTCCGCGTCCAGGCGGCCTTCCTCGGGCTGGGTTCCTATGTCGCCGAGTTGGCCCGCCAGGGCCGCGGTGCCCTGTTCCTCAAAGAGGGCGGGGCGCACGGCTACACCGACCTGTACTTCCTCTGGTCCCTGGAGCGGGTCGGCGTGATCTACGGCGTCGATCGCATCGGCGGCATCGATTGGTACGAAGCCGGGGCCCAATCCCTCGTCGCCACCCAGAACCGCGACGGCTCCTGGGGCGGCGGTGAGGGCTACGGCCCGGAGGTGAACACCGCCTTCGCCATCCTCTTCCTCAGCAAATCGAACCTGGCCCGCGACCTCTCGGGGCAGGTCCAGAAGGAAGCGGTCACCGAACTGCGGGCCGGGGTCAACCCCAACGCCGACGCCAAGGCCCCGGGTGCGACGACCAGCGCCGGCCCTGCCCACCCCGACCCGCTGGCACCGGCCCCCTTCATCCCCGGCGTCGTCAGCAGCGAGGCCGCCACCCTGGCCGCCGCCCTCGTCCGCGCCAGCGACCAGGACTGGTCCGACTTGCTCAAGAAACTCCGCGACAGTAAGGGGCCTGTACACACCCAAGCCCTGCTGACGGCGGTGAACCGCCTCGACGGGGAGCGTCGCAAGGCCGCCCGCGACGCCCTCGCCGAACGCCTCACCCGCATGACCCCGGCCACCCTCCGGGCCATGGCCGCCGCCGATGACGCCGAACTCCGCCGCGCCGCCGTCCTCGCCATGGCCATGAAGGACGACAAGGCCCACATCCCCGACCTGATCGCGGCCCTCAGCGACGAGGAAGACATGGTCGTGCGGGCCGCCCGCGCCGGGTTACGCAGCCTCACCGGCGAAGACTTCGGCCCGGCCCCCAACGCCACCGCCGGACAGAAACAGCTCGCCACCCAGTCCTGGCAGCAGTGGCTCGACAAACAGAAGAAGAAATGAGGCCCCCACGAGGGGCAGCTGACCCGACGAGCGGCACCTGCCCCCGGTTGCGACGCTCCCGCGACGGCCCCCGCCCCACCCCGTCGCGGCCGACCCCGACACCACCCCACGACACCCGGCACCGCTACCCACCCCAACGAACCCGCCGGGCACCGGACCCACGACCAGACCGAGCCTAAGACCACACCGGGCACACGCTCCCACCGGGCTAACTCTCTACCCAGCGCGAACCTGGACCCGGCGCAAGCTCAGACCCGGCGGGCGTCCTTCCTGCACTCTGCCAGTTACCGTCGCTCGGGCCCCGTCACTCGCGGGTCGGGTTGCGAAGGCGGGCAAGACTCGCTATTCCGGCCCCGCGGGGGACAAGCTACTTCGACAACCGCCCGTCACGGACGGACGTGGCAACAGGAGGAACGGAAGCCGTGTTGCAAAAGCGATTCGACCCGGAGGCGTCCCGCAAGTCCGAAACCGGAGACAACGCCGCGCTGGTGTCGGGGGAAGCCGCCCGGTCGGCGAGCGAAACACCGGCAGCGAACAAACCCGAGGAGAAGAAGGAGGAGAACCTGTCGCTGTTCTGGCGGGTCTTCGGCGGCACGATCATCAGCATGGTGGCGCTCGGCGTCCTGACGCTCTACAACAACCTGTCTACGAACATCTCGGAACTCCGCCGGGAACTCAACCTCGAGCGGGAAGCCCGTTCCGACTTGGTCAAGAAAGACGAGTTCAAATCCCTCGGCACCAGCCAGAGCGAGCGGATCCGCGCCGCCGAGGGGCTGAAAGGGGACATCGAGGCCCTGAGGGAGCGCGCCAACACCCACTCCGCCGCCATCGAGTCCCTGAAGCGGGAGGCGACCGCCGGCCTGGACGGCATTCGCAAGGAGTTGTCCGGCACGATCGACGCGGTCAAGAAGGACGCGGCCGCGATCGAGTTGCTCAAGGAGCGGGTAACGGCCCTCGAGGGGCTGAAGAAGGACGTTTCGAGCCTGGAGACGATCAAGGAACGCCTGGCGGCCCTGACCGCCGATCTGAAGCTGGCCCGCGAGGAGATCGTCCGCATCCAGCAGGAACAGGAGCGGAACAAGGCCGCCGACCTGGAACGCAAGGTCGCCCGCGACGCCCAGTACAAGCAGACCGAGGACATCCTCAGGGAGTTGCAAAGGGGCGTGCAGGAGTGCCGCGAGAAATTGGCCCGTCTGGAAGCACTCCAGGGGCCGGCCCGCGGCAGCCCGGTGCCGGCCGACAACGGCAACAGCCGCCCCGCCGAGAAACGCGATTGAGGTCGTCCCGCCTCCGGCCCACCGGGTGACCCGGCGACCGAGTCGGCGACGGACCCGGCGACGGCTTCATCGCCTACCGGTCCCGTTCGGCATAGAATGACCGGTATGCAGCAACGCCTGAATAAGTTCCTGGCCCATGCCGGCGTCGGCTCCCGCCGCTTCTGCGACAGCCTGATCACCGCCGGGCGGGTCACGGTCGATGGCGTCCGCGTGACCGACCTCGGCCAGAAGATCGACCCGACCGCCCACCGGGTCGCCGTCGATGACCAACCGGTCCGCCCGGAAAAGCTCGTCTACTGGGTCGTCAACAAGCCGGTCGGCTACCTCTGCACCAACGCCGACCCCGGCGGCCGACCGCGGGCCGTCGATCTGCTCCCCCATGTCGAACAGCGGGTCTACCCGGTCGGCCGACTCGATGAGGCCAGCGAGGGCCTGCTCCTGATGACCAACGACGGCGACCTGGCCATGCCGCTGATGCACCCCCGTTACGGCATTCCCAAGACGTACCAGGTGCTCGTCGCGGGGAAGCCGGGGGCCGACGACCTGCGAAAACTCCTCGACGGCATCTGGCTGAGTGACGGCCGGGTGAAGGCCCGCAGCGTTCGCCGGCTCAAGACTCAAGGCAACGGCACCTGGCTTCGCGTCGTCCTGACCGAGGGGAAGAACCGAGAGATCCGCCGCATGCTCGCCCGACTCGGTCACAAGGTCCTCAAGCTCCGCCGGGTCGCCATCGGTCCGATCAAACTCGACAAACTTCCCCGCGGTAAAGCCCGCCGGGTCAGCGCGGCCGAACTGCAGGAACTGCGGAAGTTCGTCGCGGCCGCCCGGGCCAAGATCGAGAAGGCCCGGGAGCGCGCCGCCGACCGCCGACCCCAGACCGGACCCGATCACCGGACCCGATCACCCGACCCAATAACCGGACCCAATAACCGGACCCGATGACCGCATCGGATCTGTTTGGCGATCAGCTCCAGCACCCTACCGTCTGTCCGTCGCCCGGCTCAGAGGGAACGATTCAGGCGGACGATGAGGACCCGGACCCGCGACCCCGAACGGCCGGACCCGAACGGACCCGGACCCGAACGGACCCGGACCGGAACGAAGCCGACCCGGCCCCGATCTTGCTTGCCGGCCTCGAACCCTTCGAACCATGTTCTTCCGCACCGCCCGCGTCACCGAGCACGTCCGGCTCGCCGAACGCACCCACCGGATCCGGCTCGCCTGTCCCGAAGTCGCCGCCGCGATCCGGCCGGGCCAGTTCGTCATGCTGCGACTCCCGGCCACGACCGACCCACTGCTCGGCCGACCGTTCGCACTCTACGACACCGTCCTCGACGCAACCGGCCGACCGACCGGCATCGACGTGGTGTACCTCGAGGTCGGGAAGATGACCGGCCGCCTGCCCGGGGTCGAACCGGGCGGACCTCTGGAACTCTGGGGGCCTCTGGGCCGGCCCTTTCTCGACGTCGGGGAGCCGGAGCGAGTCACCCTCGTGGCCGGCGGCATCGGGCAGACCCCGTTCCTGGCCTTCGCGCGTGAACTGCTCGGGCAGCGTGGCTACGGCGGCAGTGCGGCCCGCCGGCGGACCAGGCAAGTCCGGCTGTACTACGGCGTCCGCACCGCTTCGCTCGCTGCCGGGGTCGAGGACTTCCGCGCCGCCGGGGTCGAGGTCCACCTGGCCAGCGACGACGGCAGCATCGGGACGAAGGGGTTCGTGACCCAACTGCTGGCCTCACACGGCCGCACGGGGCCGCTCGTCGGCTGCGGGCCGGAGCCGATGCTGCGGGCCTTGGCCACGATCGCCCGCCACTGGGCCGTGCCTTGCCAGGTCTCCTTGGAAACCCCGATGGCCTGCGGCGTCGGCATCTGCTTCAGTTGCGTCACCCGGGTGGCGACCGACGACGGCTGGGATTACCGGCGGGTCTGTCTGGAGGGGCCGGCCTTCGACGCCGCCACGCTGCTGTGGGAATGATCAGCGCCTCCCGCCCCTCCCGGGCACGCACGCGCGGGCCCAGGAGCGGCCCTCTGTCGATGCGACTAACGCCACACGAGCGGGGCGGGATGCCGGGATGCCGGTGTGACCGGATGCCGGTGTGACCGGATGCCGGCACGGGACACTTCGTGCCTCAACCGCCCCGGCTCAGCGATCGGCCCGACGGGCCCCTCGCCCCAGGAAGTGTGGCCGAGGGAACGACAGCACATGACGACGAACCTCCGACCGGTCGGGACCGGAGGGCCGGGGCGGGCGGTCGGTCACGACACGGACGAGAGGGAGGACCACACGGCCGCCATCCGTGGCGAACCCGGCATCCTGCCTGTGCCGTGTGGTCCTCCCCTGTTCCGCCTGGTGACGGCGAGCGGCCTCGAAGCGGAGCCGATCCCAGAGGCCGGCCAGTTCGCGGTCGGCGGGGCGGAGGAAGCGGGACCGGATGAGGACCCGCCGGGCTGCCGCCAGCCGCCCGCCGCACAGGAGCCCTTCGACCACGACACGGGTCACGGCCGTGTCCCCCGGCGCGGCATCGGAAGCGGCGAGCAGGTCGCGTACCCCGGCCCTCAGACGACCACAGCGGACGGTCGCCCGGCCGTAGGCGGCACGGTACAGGGGGTTCTGAGGTTCGAGCCGTACCGCACGGCGAAAGGCCCGGGCTGCTTTCCGGTCGCAGCCCTGCGGGTCACGCTCGTGGGCCAGTCCGCGCAGGTAGAAGGTTCGGGCGGTCGGTTCGAGCACGGCGGCGACGCGGAGGTGTCGTCGGGCGGCCTCGAACTGCTCGGCGTCCAGGCACAACTCTCCGGCCAGGCGTCGCGCCGCCGCGGCCCGTTCCACCGGCAGGTCGCGGCGGGCTATCAGGCTCTGGAGGCGGGCTAAAGCGAGTCGCCGGTTCCCGCTCGTCGCGAGGGAAACGATCGCTTCCCAAGCGGCATCGATCAGTGTGAGCATCCTGCTCATGTCGATGGCCTCCATGCAGGGGGTGTCCTGTGTGCGTCCCGTGCGAGGCGTGCGGAAAAATATACCGAGAGTATTGGGGCCTGCAAGTTCGAAATCGTGTGCCATTTCCGCTCGGAAAATCCCGGGAAATTCCCCCGACCGCTCTCACCAAAGCGACCCGCGTGAACCGTTCAAGTGCCCGGCCCGCCGCCGCCGATGAGGCACATCAAAGGTGAAGGCACTCGCCGGCGCGAAGCTGCCCGATCGCCCACGCGCGAAGCTGCCCGATCGGCACCGAGCGTCGGCGCGGCCGAAGCGAGAGAACGCTGACATGCCCGAGGGCCTGTTCCGGGAGTTCGGACCGTGACCCGCACGCCGGGTCGTCGCACCGTGGGGGAGGAAGCCGACGTGGAGTGGTCACATTTCGGCCTGGAACGACAGCCGTTCCGCCCGGCGGTCGATGCCGGGTCGTACTTCCCGGCCGCCACCCATGAGGCGGCACTGGCGACCGTCATTTCCGCCTTCGTCCGTCGGGAGTCGGTCGTGCTGCTCGACGGACCGTCCGGTGTCGGCAAGTCCCTCGTCACGCGGAAGTGGCTGGAGCACCTGTTGCCGGACGTGCCGCGGGTCGTGTGGCCCTCGGCCCAGGCCCAGCACCCCGCCGAACTCCTCCAGGCCGTGCTGTTCGACCTCGGCCAGCCGTACCGGGGTTACAGTGAGCAGGAATTGCGACTGTCGGCCACCGGCTTGCTATTGGACCTGGCGACGGGAAGCGGCTACCCCACCGTGCTGGTCCTCGACGAGGCCCAGCACCTCAGTCAGCCGGCGTTCGAGGAACTGCGGCTGCTGGGGAACCTGGAGACGCGCCGCGGGGCGGCCGTCTTCACCCTCCTGGTCGCCCAACCGACCCTACGCGACGCCCTGCGGCGGCCGGCCTACGAACTCTTCGCCCAACGCCTGGGTGCCTCGGCGACGTTGCAACCGTTGTCCGTCGAGGAGTCGGCGGCCTACCTCCGCCACCACATCCGTGCCGCGGGCGGCGATCCCGACGAGGTCCTCGACGACCAAGCCGTCGAACTCATCGCCCGGGTCGCGGGGGGCGTGCCCCGCATCCTCAACCGGGTCGCGGCCCTGTCCCTGGAACTGACCGCCGGCGTCGGGGCCGATTTCGTCGACGTCGAAGCGGTACTCGAAGCCCTCGACCGGCTCGGGATCGATGCCCCCGAGGCGAACGAACCGGTGGAATCGGACGAACCGGTCGTACTGCCGCACCCGGAGCGTGGCCCCGTCGCGGCGACCGGTGAAGCCGGTGCCAGGACCGGGCCGAAACAGAAGACGACACGCAAACGCTCCGCCTGACCGCCCCGTATCAGGACGGCGAGCCGGGCGGGGGGCTAGCACACGGCGGGATGGCCAGGCGTCGGAATTCCGTCGTCAGCCTGCTGCCTGAAAGTTCAGGCTCGGGTACTTGCGAACCGGGAACAACAGGGGCACGGAATGAGCCGGGTTTACAGTGCCATGACAGGAACCACAACGGGGACTTCGCGACCGGCCTCCTCTCCGATCGAGGTGCCGGACGACGGGGTCTGGGAGAACAGCGTCGAGGCCCCGTTCGTCGAGGTGGGTGGGCCGGGCGGTCCGGTGTTCTCAGAGCCGCCGGGAGCGAAGGCCGCCAAGACGACCGCGGCCCCGAACCAAGCCGAGCCGAGGCCTGCCCCCTCCGCCGAGCCGACCCCGCCGGCCCGGGAGTTTCTCCGGCTGGTACCGGCAGCCCCGGCGTTCCTCTCCGTTCGCTTCCACGACGTGAACACGCGGCCGGCCCAACCCGCCGGCGACAGCCCCGACCCGGGCCTGGTGACACTCCATTTCCCGGGTCATCCGGTCAGCGGCGAGTACCGAACCCTGCGGGACGAGATCCGCAAGCAACTCACCCCGGCGACTTCACGAGTGCTGTACTTAGCCGCGGCCACCCCCGAAGCCGGCACGACCACGGTCGCCGTCAACCTCGCCATCACTCTCGCCTCGGAACCGAAGACCCGGGTGCTGGTGGTCGACGGGAACGTCGGCCGGCCGGCGGTGGCAGCGAAACTAGCCCTCAGGGCCTCCCCGGGCCTGTGCGAGGTGCTTTCGCAGAGTGTACCCCTGGCCTGGGCCGTCCAGCCCTCGCCCGTTCCCAACCTGCAAGTCCTGGCCGCCGGCCATCCGACCGACACGACCCCGGCCGCCATCGGCCGCGACCTGTCACGCCTGATCGGTCAACTGCGGGGCTGGTACGACTGGGTGGTGATCGATGCCGGCGTCTGGGGTGACTTGCCGGAACGCGACGCCACTTGCCCGGCAGCCGACGCCGTCTACCTGGTGACCCGGGAACAGGACCGGGAGCGGGCAGAATTCCTCAGCCTCCGCGGCGGTGTCAAGGCAACGGGCGGTCTGTTGCGGGGGTACATCACGACACGGACGTGACTTGCCTAGCAGAGCTTGAGAGGCGAGAGGCGAGCGAACCGAGCCAGATCAGGCAGCGGAATGCGGCGGCCGTCGCGGTTCATCAGGACCGGGGCGCGACGGACGGCGGTCCGATGACCCGAGGGCCGAACCGCCCCCGGGCGTGAACCCGCCCGAGGTGGTCCGCACCGCCACCGCCACACCACCGCCGCCGCACCCGCCCATCGACCGGTCCACCCCGGCCCCGCTCGCCGCCGCTTGTGGTCATGACCCGTACAACTCCCCGACCAGACGAGCCAGCGTCTGCGGTCATGACCCGTACAACTCCTTGACCAGGCGAGCCAGCATCTCCGGCTGCTTCTTCTCCAGGATGTGGGCGATGCGGTCCTTGGGCACCCCGAGTTTCTCCATGTACCCGGCCGCCGACTGCCAGAGTTTGTCCCGCTTCTTCCCCTCGGCCAGGTAAAGATCGCTCACCAGGTCCGAGAGCTTCTGCCAGGTGATCTGGTCGATGTTCTGGTAGTACCGCTTGATGATGCCTTGCTGGTACGGCGTGTAATCCTCCATCCCCATCGTCGCGTCTCCCCCGGTGACGGCCTTGGCGCGGCTCACGGCCTGGGTGCGGCTCACGGCCTGGGTGTGACTCACGGCGTTCAGCACACAGTAGGCCGGCGGCGGGGTCAAGTGCGGTCGGTCAGAATGAGCCGCGGAAATGACGGTCGAGGGGCGTCGCCGTGACGACGGGGCCGTGTGTAGGCCCCCCGGGGCCGGTCGTCGGCTCGCCGTGCCCGGTTGAGTTGATAACGTCGTTGATATCGTCGGGTCGCCGTGCCGGGTGGGTATGCTGTCAGGCGGGCTTGACCGGAAAAGCAGAGGCGAACGGCCATGCGCGCGGTCCTACAGAGGGTGAGTCGGGCGCGGGTGACGGTCGGCACGGAGGTGACGGGAGAAATCGCGGCCGGCTGGCTGGTCCTGCTGGGGATCGCCGCGAGCGATTCCCGTCGGCAGATCGACTGGCTGGCCGACAAGGTCGTCAACCTGCGGGCCTTCCGGGACGAGGCCGGGAAGATGAACCGGTCCGTGCAGGACACCGGCGGGTCGGTCCTGGTGGTGAGTCAGTTCACGCTCTACGGGGACTGCCAGAAGGGTCGTCGGCCGGGGTTCACGGCGGCCGCCCCGCCGGCCGTGGCCGAGCCGCTCTACCAGCAGTTCGTCGACGCCCTGCGTCTGCGGGGCGTTCCCGTGGCCACCGGCCGGTTCGGGGCCGACATGCAGGTCGAACTCGTCAACGACGGGCCGGTGACGTTCGTGATCGACACGCCGGACTAAACTCTTGCCGGGCCCAGCTCGTCACTTCCCGCCGGTCAGAGGCACGTCACGGAGTCGGGCGGCGACCTCGACCGGCTTGCGGTAGCTACCCCAGAGGGTCACGGTCTGCGGCACCCGCCGGCCCGGCTCGAATGAGAGGTTCAGGATCACACCGATCCGCTTGCCGGTCGCGTCACCGCTACTGACACCGGTGAGCAAGCCCAGAGCGAAGGGCCGCCCGTCCGCGTCGGTCAGCAGCAGACCGCTCGCCGTCGAATTGCCCCCGGATTCCCCGACCCGCACACCGGGCAACTCGTCGTTGACCCCGGCGAGCCGAACGTCGGCGGCGACGTAGGTGATCTCGGCCCGGGCCGTCCAGGCGGTGTCCGGGCCGGGCGAGTAGGTGAAGCGGAGTTCGGTGCCACCGGGGCCGCTCGCGGTCACGGTCTGGTTGGGCTTCAGGTCGGTGACCCGGCACAGGGGTTCCATGCCGCTGCGGGCGATGCCGACGACCACCGCGGATAGCTCACGGGCGACGGCGGGGCGTTCGCGGGCCGACTTGAACCGCACGACCGCTTGCCACGGGTGGGGACGGAAGGCCCCCGGCAACTGGAAGGCGTCCCCGGTATCGCGGAGCAGCGTCACCGAACCGTCCGCGTTGCGTACCAGGACCAGACCGTCGGCGGTTCGCGGCACGTCCGAGGAGCCGGCCGGCGGGTAATCGGCGGCCAGGAGCGAACCGTCCGGTTCGACGGCCTTGACGACCCGAGCGGCGGTCGTCTCCTCCCAGCGGAGGCGAGGTTCGGGCCAGACCTGCAGCAAGACGGAGGCAAGCCCCGGTGCGGTGTCGCGGGGGAACGGTACGGCCTCGATGAGAGCGGCCCCGTGGACCGCGGCCGGGCGACGCTTCGCCTCCCCGCGCGGTTCCAGCACCAAGGCGGCGTGCGGCGGGGCGGTGCGAACTCCGGGCCGGGGTCGGCCGAGGTAAGGCATCGCACCCGGGGCCAGGACGCCGTTGGCGACGGCGACCTGCAGGTCGGCCGCCTCGCAGACCTTCAGCACCGCCTCCCAGAAGGGAACCTTGCCACCGGTCGCCACCGTCACGCGGCGCTGCGCCCACTCTTCCGGCCGGGTCCCTCCCAGAACGACCGACCAGCGGGCCTGCCGGGACAGTCCCTCGAGGACGCCATCGAGCGGTTGGTCACGGGCCTCGAGTTCCACCAGCGTCGGCGTCAAGGTCCTGTCATTGCCGACACGCCGTTCGATCTGGCGAAGCAGTTCCTGACAGCGGCGGACGACCTCGGGGTCATCCGACTTCAGCCCGGCCCGGACGGCGTCGAGGGCGTCAGCCCCGAGTTCGTCGAGCCGCTTCATCGCCTCCTCCCGTTCGTTGAAATCGTCGCTGCCGAGCAGCCGGACGAGCCGGGCGGCGTCGGACGCGGGCGGGGCAGGCTCCCGGGCGAGGGCCGCGCAGGCGAGCAGAAGCACGAAGGTCAGCAGGGCGGCAACCCGAGCAGGACCTGGGACGGCGGCACGGAGCGAGTTTAGGGGCGAGTCGAGCCGGGCGGAGGTCGGTCGGGCGGCACGGGGGACCAAACCGGAGACTACACCGGAGACCACACCGGGGACGACACCGGAGACGAGACGGGGGACGACACGGGGGACGACACAGAGCATCGGGCAGCCTGCTGCGGGAGGTGGGCCTGGTTCCTTTAGCGTATCCGACCCGCGTAGACGGTCGCAACCCGGAACCCGGAACCGCAGGCAGGAAGCCCGATCTCAGGAGTGGATCGGGTTACCGCTCCAGGCCATGCGGGCGGCCTCACCCACGGCCTCGCTCAGCGTCGGGTGTGGGTGCGTACAGCGGGCGATGTCCTCGGCACTGCCGTGGTAGGCCATGACGGTCACGCACTCCGCGATCAGCTCGGAGGCGCGGGGGCCGAGGATGTGGACCCCAAGCAGCCGGTCGGTCTTGGCGCAGGCCAGGACCTTCACCCAGCCGTCGGTCTCGTCCATCGCCTTGGCCCGGCCGGTGGCGGCGAACTTGAAGCGGCCGACGCGGTAATCGATGCCCTTCTCCCGGAGCTGTTCTTCGGTCTGGCCGACGGCGGCGACCTCGGGCCAGATGTAGATCACGCTGGGGATGGCGTCGTAATTCAGGTGCGGCTTCAGGCCGGCGAGCCGCTCCGCGAAGACGATGCCTTCCTCGCTGGCCTTGTGGGCGAGCATCGGTCCGGCGATCAGGTCGCCGATGGCAAAGACGCCCGGCACGCTGGTGCGGAAGTGCTCATCGACTTCGATGCGGCCGGACCGGGCGTCGTACTTCACGCCGACTTCGTCCAGCCCCAGCCCGGCGGTATACGGGCGGCGACCGACCGCGACCAGGACGCGATCCCCGCTGAAGCTCAGTTCCGTGCCGTCGTTCGACACGGCGGTCACGGTCACCTCGTCGCCCCGCACCCGGGCCCCGGTCACCTTCGTCTCCAGGTGGAATTCGAGGCCCTGCCGGGTGAGCAGCCGTTGAACCTCGGCCGCGACCTCGGCGTCGGAGGAGGCCAGGATACGTGGCAGGAACTCCAGCACCGTCACCCGGGCCCCGAGCCGCTTCCAGACGGAACCGAGTTCCAGTCCGATGTAGCCACCGCCGACGATGATCAGGTGCCGGGGGACCTGCGGGAAGTCGAGCGCCTCGGTGGAGCTGACGACGAACCGGCCGTCGTACTTCAGGAAGGGGAGTTCCACGCTCTCGCTGCCGGTGGCGAGCAGGACGTGCCGGCCGTGGAGGAGGGTCGGTCGGCCGTCGGCGGCGGTGACCTCGACTGTCCCGCTGCCGAGCAGGCGGCCGGTGCCGTGGACCGGATCGACCTTGTACTTCCGCAGCAGGTAGCCGATGCCGGCCGTCAGTTCGGCGACGACCCGGTTCTTGCGGGCGTGGAGGGCGGCCAGGTCGAGGGCCACCGAGCCGACACGGATGCCGTGGCCGGCGAGCTTGTGCCGGGTCGTCTCGTAGAGTTCGCTGGAATCCAGTAGGGCCTTGCTGGGAATACAGCCGACGTTCAGGCAGGTGCCGCCGAAGGCCTTGTTCGGCCGCTTCTCCACGCAGGCGACCCGCAGGCCGAGTTGGGCCGCCCGGATGGCGGCGGTGTAGCCGCCGGGGCCGCCGCCGATCACGACCAGGTCGTACTGCTCCGCCATGTTCGCTCCCGGGAAGAATCGGACGGCCGACGGCCGCTCACACTCAGACATCGAGCAGCATGCGTTCCGGGTCCTCCACGCACTCTTTGATGCGGACCAGGAACTGAACGGCCTCGCGGCCGTCGATGAGGCGGTGGTCGTAACTGAGGGCGAGGTACATCATCGGGCGGATGACGACCTGGTCGTTCACCACCACGGGCCGCCGGATGATGCTGTGCATGCCGAGGATGCCGACCTGCGGCGGGTTGAGGATCGGCGTGCTCATCATCGACCCGAAGATGCCGCCGTTGGTGATCGTGAACGTCCCCCCTTCGAGGTCGCCAACGGTGATCCTGCCGTCGCGGGCCTTCTGGGCCAGTTCGGCGATCTTCTTCTCGATGTCGGCGAAGCCGAGTCGGTCGGCGTCACGGACGACGGGGACCATCAACCCTTTGTCGGTGCTGACGGCCACGCCGATGTCGTAGAAGTGCTGGTGAACGATGTCGGTGCCGTCGATGCGGGCGTTGAGCAGCGGGAAGGCCTTGAGGGCCTCGACGGCAGCCTTGACGAAGACGGACATGAAGCCGAGCCGCACGCCGTGCTTCTTCTCGAAGCGGTCGTTGTAGCGGGCCCGGAGGTCCTGAACGGCGGTCATGTCGGCCTCGTTGAACGTCGTCAGCGTGGCCGTAGTGTTTTGCGATTCGAGGAGGCGGGCGGCGATCCGCCGGCGGACGTGGGACATCGGCTCGCGGGTGGAGAGACGGGCCGGGGCCGCACCCGTAGCCGAAGCAGACACCGCTGGGGCCGACGCCGACGCCACGGGCGGGACCGGTGGGGCCGACGCCGCTAGGCGTGGGGCGGTCTGTCCGTTCTCCGTGGCGGCGGCGGGGGGGGCAGCCGCGAGCTTCAGGGCGGCAGCGGCCGTGAGTGCGTCGGTCTTGGTGACGAGGCCACCGGGGCCGGTCCCGGTCACCGCCGCGGGCGACAGCCCGGCCTCGGCCAGCACACGGGCGGCCGCCGGGGAGAGGCCCGTTCGGGGCTGCTCGGCTCGCGGGGGGATGGGAGCGGTCGTCTTCGGCTCAGGGGCAGGCGGCCGGGGGGCGGTGTCCGGCGCTGTCGCATCGGTGTCGATCCGGGCGACGACGGTGCCGACCTCGACCGTCCGGCCTTCGGGAACCAGAACCCGCAGCACCCCGGCGACCGGTGCGACGACCTCCTGGGTCGCCTTGTCGGTGCCGAGTTCGAAGAGCGGCTCGTCGACGCGGACGTAGGCCCCGTCCGGTTTGAGCCAACGGTTCAGTGTGCCTTCGCTGATCGACTCGCCCGTGCGGGGCACCGTCACGTCTTCGAGCGGCATCGGAACTCCTCGGGTCAACCGGCGGGGATCGGGCGGCAACGGGGCTGGTCGGACGGCGTTCAGGCCGTGGTCCGCGGCTTGCCCGTGGCCGCCGTGCCGTTGGCCTCGTTGGGGTTGGGAGCGGCTTCGACCCAGCCGACGTAGCCGGGACCGATCGGGCCGGGAGGGGTGGCCGCGAAGGCCCCGTCGATGACGAGGCGCTGCTCCCGCTCGTGAACGTGGTAAGAGCCGGTCGCGGGGCTGGCGCTGGCGTCGCGGCCGACGTACTCGAACGGGAAGTTCATGGCCCGCAGCCGCGGCTCGACGAACGTCCAACCGCCCATGTTCTGCGACTCCTCCTGGACCCAGATCCACTCGCGGCAGCGGCGGTAACGGCCGAGTACCGCGGCGAGTTGTTCCCGCGGCCAGGGGTAGAACTGTTCGAGCCGGACGACCGCGACGGAGTCGGCGTGCGACTCGTCCCGACGGGCCACGAGGTCGTAATAGACCTTGCCGGAACAGAGCAGTACGCGGGTGACCGCCTTGGGGTTGGCAGCGGCGCGGCCGTCGTCCAAGACCTCGCGGAAGTAGCCGGTCGTGAACTCCGACACCGGCGAGGCCGCCTGGTGTTCCATCGGCTTCTTGTCGGTGTAACGCAGCAGGCTCTTGGGGGTCATGACGACGAGCGGCTTGCGGAACGGGCGGCGGACCTGACGGCGGAGGAGGTGGAAGTACTGAGCGGGGGTGGTCGGGTAGACGACCTGGATGTTGTCCTCGGCGCACATCTGCAGGAACCGCTCGAGCCGGGCCGAGGAGTGTTCCGGCCCCTGGCCCTCGTAGCCGTGCGGCAGCAGCAGGACCAGGCCGCTGGAGCGGTTCCACTTCGACTCACAGGCCGTGAGGAACTGGTCGATGATGACCTGGGCCCCGTTGGCGAAGTCGCCGAACTGCGCCTCCCACATGACCAGGGAGTACGGGTCGTCCAGCGAGTAGCCGAACTCGAAGCCCATGACGGCGGCCTCGGACAGGGCACTGTCATAGACATCGAAGGGGGCCTGCCCCGGGTCGAGGTGGGCCAGGGGGTAGTATTCGGCGGCGGTGTGGTAGTCGATGACGACGGCATGTCGCTGGGTGAAGGTACCGCGGCGGCTGTCCTGGCCGCTCAGCCGAACGGGGGTGCCCTCGAGTACGAGCGAGCCGAACGCCAGGGCCTCGCCGGTGGCCCAGTCGAGAAACCGCCGCAGGCGGATGTTGTCGCGGCGGGCCTCGAGGATCTTCTGCAGGTTCGGGTGCGGGGTGAAGCCCGGTGGGAACGTCCCGATGGCGTCGGCGATGCGGTCGAGGACCGCCACGGCTACCCCGGTCGCGACGGGGTCGTGGCTGTAGACGTTGGTGAAGCCCTTCCAGCGGCCGCCGTACCCCTCCATGCCCCGCTTGCGGGTCTGCCCGCTTCTGGACCGGGCCTTGGTGGTGGTGTAGGCCTGCTCCAGGCGCTGGCGGTAGTCCTCGGTGGCGGTGTCGGCCAACTGCAGGGCCTCGCGGAGCTTCTCCTCGAACGCCTGGTGGATCGCCGCGGAGACGTTGGCGGCCACACCGTCCCGGACCGACTGCTCGGCGAGCCGGGCGGCGTAGACCTGCGAGATCGGCTTCTTGGCCTCGATGACCCGCGACTGCAGCGGCTGGGTGTAGGCCGGGTTGTCGCCCTCGTTGTGTCCCCACTTGCGGTAGCAGACCAGGTCGATGACGACGTCCCGCTTGAAGGTCTGGCGGAACTCCAGGGCCAGACGGGCGACCGCCACGCAGGCCTCGGGGTCCTCGGCGTTGACGTGGAAGATCGGGACCTGCACGAACTTGGCGATGTCGGTGCAGTACTGGGTGCTGCGGGCGTCGCGGGGGTTGGTGGTGAAGCCGATCTGGTTGTTCACCACGACGTGGACGGTGCCACCGGTCCGGTAGCCGGCCAGGTTCATCAGGTTGAACGTCTCCATGATGACGCCCTGACCGGCGAAGGCGGCGTCGCCGTGGATCAGGACCGGCACGCCGGTGCTGCGGTCGGTGTCCCCGTGCAGGCGTTGCTTGGACCGCACGCGGCCCTGGACCACGGGGTTGACCATCTCCAGGTGGCTGGGGTTCGGAGTCACCGACAGGTGGACGACGTGGCCGTCGGTCGTCTCGACATCGGCGGAGAAGCCGAGGTGATACTTCACGTCGCCGTCACCGTCGTAGGTGGACTGGGGCAGGTAGTTGTCCTCGAACTCGTTGAAGATCTCCTCGAACGGCTTGTTCAGCAGGTTGGCCAGGACGTTGAGCCGGCCCCGGTGGGCCATGCCGATGACGAACTCCTTCACCCCGAGGGCCGGCCCGGCCTGCACGAGGGTGTCCAGAACGGGGATGAGGGTTTCCGCCCCTTCCAGCGAGAACCGCTTCTGGCCGACGTACTTGGTGTGCAGGAACTTCTCGAACAACTCGGCCTGGTGCAGGGTCATCAGGATGCGGTACTTCTGCCGCAGAGGAAGCGGGTGGCGGTTCCGCACCGGCTCGAGGCGACTGGCGATCCACATCCGCACGTCGAACGAATCGATGTGCATGTACTCGACACCGATGGTGCCGCAATAGGTCTGGCGGAGGACCTCCAGGAGTTCCCGGAAGCGGATCGGCCCGGAGACCCCGAAGACCATCGACCCGTCGACGGTGCGGTCGAGGTCGGCGGCGGTCAGGCCGAAGTTCTCCAGGGCCAGCAGCGGGTTGGGACGGGGCGGGGCCGTCGCCAGCGGGTCGGTCTGGGCTTCCAGGTGACCGACCTGTCGGTACCAGTTCACGAGCCGGACCACCCCGGTCTGCACCCGCAGGTCGGCCGGGGTCGCGGGGGGAGACGTAGCCGGTTCGCCAGCCGGGGCCACGCCGAGCTTCCCGGCGAACTGCATGCCGGAGAAGAAGGCCTGCCAGGTGGGATCGACCGATCCCGGGTCCGCCTGCCAGCGACGGAACATCTCGTCGAGGAGTCCGGCGTTCTCACTGAACATGATCTCTCCGGTCCGATCCGCGGGGGGCGGGACGCCACTTTGTTACTGATAGTCTCGCGGCGAGGTCGGACAAGTAACGCCGCCGCCGCGGACGCTGGCTGCCCCTGCCGCGTCCTGGCCACGTCACGGCTCCCGGGCCGTGGCCCCCTGTCCTGTCCCGCGATCATCCCGCCATCCTGCGATCATCCCGTCCTCCGGACCGGTCCCCGGCGTGATCCTGACGCAGCGACCGGGTGGCGGGCCTGCGGCGATGTCTGGCTCGACGGAGTACCCCCGTTAGGGACCGAATGATGCCCCCCCGCAAGCGACCGGATGATGCCCTCGCCACCGACGGGGCGAACCGCGACTGACAGGTCTCGATCCCCTTGTCTCACCACCGACCGAACGTGCTCCCGCCGCCGACGGGGCAGCCTCTTGTCCCGACCCGCCGGATCGGTGAGACTAACCAAGCCCCGATCTCAACCGCGAGAGGTCTAACCGATGAACCGCTACTGCACACTCGCCGTGCTCCTGCTGGCCGCCCCGGCTGCGGACGCCCGGGAGGCACCGCCGCCCCTGGTCACCGGCCTGGTGAACCCCGAGTCGGTCTGCGTCGGCCCCGGCGGCCAGCTCTTCGTCTCGATCATCGGTAAGGACGCCCCCGGCGACGGCAGCATCGCCGTGGTCGACCCGAAGACGAAGACGACCCGCACCTTCCTCGGCGGACTCGACGACCCCAAGGGCATCGCCCTTCACGAGAAGTTCCTCTTCGTCACCGACAAGGACCGCGTCTATCGCATCGACGTGACGGCCAAGGAACCTCAGGCGGAACTCTTCGCGCCCCCCGTGGCCTTCCCCAACCCGCCCCTGTTCCTCAACGACGTGGCCGTCGACCCCGAAAGCGGTACGGTCTACGTCAGCGACTCGGGGGACCTCAAGGGCAGCGGCGGGGCCGTCTACCGCATCAGCCCCAAGGGCGTCGTCAGCACCGTCGTCGACGCCAAGAAACTACCGGGTCTACACACCCCCAACGGCTTGCAGATGGACGGGGCGTCGCACCTGTTGTTGGCCGACTTCGGCAGCGGCCTGCTGTACCGGATCAAGCTGGCCGACGGTAGCTACGAGAAGCTGGCCGAGGGCCTGGACGGGGCCGACGGCCTGACCTGGGACTACTACGGCCGGTTGTTCATCTCCAGTTGGAAGACCGGCAAGCTGTTCGTGATCCCGCGTCCCGGTGACAAGCCGGTCGAGGTCGTCAGCCAGGGGTTCCAGTCGGCCGCCGACACCTGCCTCGACCCGACCGGCCGCTTCATCCTCGTCCCGGACATGAAGGCCGGCACCCTCACCGCCGTGCCCGCCCAGGTGCCCGGTGCCGAGATCGACTTCTCCCCTCTGCCGCTCAGGACCGAGATCGCCTTCCCCAACCTGGTGTGGACCGGCTGGAGTTCGGAAAGCAGCACCGGCCAGGTCACCCCGCTGCGGCCGATCGTCCTGACCCACGCCAACGACGGCAGCAACCGGGTCTTCGTCGCCACCCAGCACGGCGTGATCCACAGCTTCCCCAACGACCAGAAGGCGACCGAGACCAAGGTGATCCTCGACATCCAGAGCCGCGTCCAGTACGACGACCGCACCAACGAGGAAGGACTGCTCGGCGTCGCCTTCCACCCGGACTACAAGAAGACCGGCGAGGTGTTCGTCTTCTATACACCCAAGCGGCAGAGCCCCAAGGACGAGATGCGGAACCGCGTCTCCCGCTTCCGCCCGAGCAAGGACGACCCGTCGAGGCTCGACCCGGCCTCCGAAGAGGTCATTCTGGAGTACCGCAACCGGCCGTTCTGGAACCACGACGGCGGGACGATCGCCTTCGGCCCGGACGGCTACCTGTACATCGTCCACGGCGACGGCGGGTCGGCCAACGACCCCTTCGACAACAGTCAGAACCTCTCGAACTGGTTCGGCAAGATCCTGCGGATCGACATCAACGCCAAGGATGAGGGCAAGAACTACGCGGTGCCCAAGGACAACCCGTTCGTCGGCGTCAAGGACGCCAAGCCCGAGATCTACGCTTACGGCCTCCGCAACCCCTGGCGGATCTCCTTCGACCGCAAGACCGGCAAGCTCTGGTGCGGGGACGTCGGCCAGAACCTCTACGAGGAGATCAACATCATCGACAAGGGCGGGAACTACGGCTGGAACCGCCGCGAAGCCCTGCACCCGTTCGGGGCCCGCGGCCTCGGCCCGAGCAAGGATCTGATCGACCCCATCTGGGAATACCACCACGACCTGGGCAAGTCGATCACCGGCGGCTGTGTCTACCGTGGCAAGGCCATCCCCGAACTCGACGGCTACTACGTCTACGCCGACTACGTCACCTCCCGCATCTGGGCCTTGAAGTACGACGAGCCAGCGAAGCGGGTCACCGCCAACCGCCCGATCCCCGACCCGAACAAGCCGGTCCTCAGCTTCGGCGAGGACGAACAGGGGGAACTATACTTCCTGGTAGTGGCTCCCAACGGCCGCGGGATCTACCGGATCGTGAAGTGAGACCGTGAAGTGAAACGCCGGCGGGCACGGCGGGGCGGCAGGGACTGCCCCGTCGCCCCCCTCTCCCTGCCCGGACACCCCCGATGTCGCGCTACCTCGCCGCCGCGATCCAGACCGACTTCCCCAACCCGCCCGACCGCTCGTCCCTGCCCGACCGCGTCACGCGGCTGCTGACCCTCATCGACCATGCCGTCCTCGGTTACGCCCCGTTCGGCGACGTGCGACTCGTCGCCTTCCCCGAGTTCGCGCACGCCGCCCCGGTCTACCTCACGGTCGAGGAGCTCCGCGACAAGCTCGCCGTACCGCTGCCCAACGAGCAGACCGACCGCTACGTCGCCAAGGCCCGCGAGAGGAACGTTTACATCCAGACCGGTACGTTCCTGGAGGTCGACGCGAAGTACCCCGGCTGCGTCTTCAACACGACGTGCCTGATCGGCCCCGAGGGGCTGCGCTACAAGTACCGCAAGGTCCACCCGTGGTTACCCTGGGAGGTACACGCCAGCCCGCACGACATCCCCGGTTACGCCGAACCGCTCTTCCCCGTCGCCGAGACCGCGATCGGCGTGATCGGCACGGCGGTCTGTTACGACTGGCTCTTCCCCGAGGCGATCCGCGAACTGGCCGTCCAGGGGGCCGAGGTCCTGGTGCGGGTCTCGGCGTACATGGACCCGTGGGGGGCGACCCCGCCGATGGACTGGTGGACGGTCATGAACCGCTGCCGGGCGATCGAGAACATGGCCTACGTCGTGGCCGCCAATCAGGGGGCGAGCCTCACGCACTACCCGCCGTTCTCCTGGCCGGGCGGCAGCATGATCGTGGACTTCGACGGCCGCATCCTGGCCCAGGCCGACCCCGGACCCGGCGAGAAGATCGTCGTCGCCCCGATCGACCTGGCAGCCCTGCGCGCCGAACGGGACCGCCGCCGCGGGCACCACCTGCTCGCCCACCGACGCTGCGAAGCCTATCAGTCCCAGCGACGCCCCGCCTTCCCCGCCGGTCGCTCGGCCCACGGCCCCCTGACCATTGCCGGCAACGAAGCGGCCACCGCCGCGGTGAAGATGTGTCGGGTCGAGCCGAGCCGACCGGCCGGGCAGGGCTGATTCGACCCGCGCCGGCTCGGAACCCTTCCGACGCCTCGATCGTCCTCGCTGCTCCCGGCCCGTCCGACCCCGGGCGACCGACCGCCGAACCAAACCTCTGTTTTTTCTTGCGACGCTGCACGGCCGACTTAGTAGATTATCCGCCCCGAGTCCTGACCTGGAATCCTGACCTGGAACCATTCACTGCCCGTCCGACGGTGTTCAAGTGATGATGGAATTTGCCGATGCTCGCAAGGTCGCCCAGATGCTCGCCGCCCTGGCCGAGCCGACCCGACTGCGGATCGTCTACCACCTCGCGCGGAAACCGCACCATGTCAGCGAGTTGGCGGAACTGATCGGTATCCCGATGGTGAACCTGTCGCACCACCTCGGCGTGATGCGCCAGGCGGGGTTGCTGCGCGACGAAAAAGAAGGTCGCCGCGTCGTCTACAGTTTCCGCTCCGAGATCTTCGAACCCAGCAACAACACCGAAGACCTGGGGGTGTTGAAGATCGGGCCGTTCCAGATCTACGTCCGGTCTGAGCCGGTCCTGCCGCCGACGGCGAAGTCACGACGGAAGAACAGTGGGAAATGACCCCCCGTTCGGATCGGAGGTCCGCGGCGACTCCCCCCCCGGGAACAGACCCCGCCGGCACCCGTCGCCCCCGGCCGGCCTCGATCCCCGCATACCGCTCTGGCGGGCCGTCCTCGCCCTGGCCCTTCCCGCCCTCGCCCAACAATACCTCCACCTGCTCGTCGGGCTGTCCGACCAGTTCCTGGCGGACCACTTCCGGCTGCCGGACGGAACCGATCGCCGGGCTTACTTGTCGGCGCTGACCACGGCCGGCTACCTGTACTGGTTCGTGTCCAGTTATACGGTCCTGGTGGGGGTCGGGGCGACGGCCCTCGTGGCCCGCTTCGTCGGGGCTGCTGACCGGTCCCTGGCCCACCGGGCCACCGGGCAAGCCGTCCTTCTGGCGGTCGCGTTCGGGTTGCTCGGGTCGGTGGCCGGCGGGTTCGGGCTTCCCGCCCTCGTCGCCGCCTTACAACTCGTCGGCGACGCCGCCGTGTATTGCACCCGGTTCCTGCTGCCTTTGGCCGTCCTCTTGCCGTTCCAGATCACCGAGTCGGCCTGTGCGGCCTGCCTGGCCGGGGCCGGCGACACGAAGACCGGCCTGAAGGTGCTCGGCGGCGTGGCCGTGCTCAACGTCCCGCTGGCCTGGGCCCTCTGCTTCGGGATCGGCCCGTGGGGCGGGTTCGGCTTCGTCGGCATCGCCATCGGGACCGGCTTCAGTCACGTCGTCGGCTGTCTGGTCCTGCTGACGATCCTGGCCCGGGGCAGGTCCGGGCTGCAGCTGCGGCGGGCGAACCTGATCCCCGACGTGCGGCTGATGTGGCGGCTGTTGCGGGTCAGTGTGCCGGCCGCCGTCGACAGCCTCTCGGTGGCCGCGTGCCAACTGTGGTTCTTGAGCCTCGTCAACGGGTTGGGGGACACGGCGGCGGCGGCCCACGGCATCGCCCTCCGCTGGGAGGCCCTGGGCTACCTGGCCGGCGGCGCGTTCGGCACCGCCGCGATGGCCCTCGTCGGGCAGAACCTCGGGGCCGCGAATCCCGACCGCGCCGCCCGCTGCGGCTGGACCGCCTTCGCCCTGGGTTGTGCCGTCATGGTCGGCATGGGACTGCTCTTCGCCGTCTTCGCCGAGCCGATGTTCCGGCTGTTCTGTCACGAGCCGGGCACCCAACCGGTCATCGACACCGGGGCACCCGTGCTGCGGCTCATCGCGGTCGCCATGCCCGCCCTGGCCAGCCAGATCATCTTCACCTCCGCCCTCCGGGGGGCCGGCGACACCCGCGTTCCCGTCCTGATCACCTGGCTCGGCTTCCTCGGCGTCCGCATCCCGCTCGCCTACCTTCTGACGCGGCCGGTCGTGGACCTCGGCCGGTATGGCACCCTCACCGGTGCGGACCTGGGGCTGTATGGGGCCTGGGTGGCGATGTGCATCGACATCTGGGTCCGGGGGTCGTTCTTCGCCCTGCGGTTCGCCCACGGCCGCTGGAAGCGGGTCGAGGTCTGACCGCCGCGCCACCCCGCCGCCCGCGGGGGACGACTCGGCGGGCGGCATCCCGGCCGCCGGCCTCACCGCCACACGTCCTCGGACCGCCAGCCCCTGAGCATGAACCAGGCCAGGATCAGACACGCCAGCCACTGCACCGTGATCGTAATCAGGTAGACGCGGTGAACGTGGTAAAACAGCGGCCGGTTGACCGCGTGCGTGCGGCCGGGGTCCATCAACCCGTCGAGCCACCAGTGCAGGTAGAAGAGCAGGGCGTGCGTCAGGAACGCGACCGTCCAGCACACCCAACGGATCAGGTCTCGCGTGCGGTCGGGATCGCGACCGTGGTTCAGTTCCCAGGCCAGTAATAACAAGGCGACCGATCCTATGACGTTCATCACGTCGGTCACGCGGGCGGTGATCGCCCCCTGGGCGGCGGCCGAGCCGAGAAACGCGGTCCCCACCGGGACGACTACGGCGGCGTAAAACAGGAACCCGCCCTGCCACAGCACGAGGGCTTGCAGAACGAGGAAGCGACGCAGCGTGGTCATGTCGCGGGGGGTCGGCAGCGGCAGGCCCGGCGGCTCACCGGCTTCGTCTTCGGCCACCTCCTGGCCCGGCCCGGGGCGGCTCGAGCCGGCACGAGCCGGCTCGTGTCCCTCGCCCCCGACCCGAGAACGACACGGGCGACCAGGGGTTCGACGTGCGGAGATCGACGTACCGCCCGGACGCTGGTGCGGCTGGCGAACGGCCGTGAAGACATAGTTTATGCGGAAGACCCCCTACCCGCACGAGGCCCGGCATGCTCCCGTTTCCCGCCGACGCCGACCCGCCGCTCTCGGGCGTGCGGGTGCTCGACGCCTCCCGCGTCCTGGCCGGCCCGTTCTGCGGCCAACTCCTCGCCGACCTGGGGGCCGACGTGGTGAAACTCGAACGGCCCGGCGGCGGTGACGACACCCGCGGCTGGGGGCCGCCCTTCACGCCCGACGGACTGTCGGCCTACTTCCTGTCGTGCAACCGGGGCAAGCGGTCGGTGGCACTCGACATCGCCCGGCCCGAGGGGAACGCGGTCTTCCATCGGCTCCTGGCCGCCTCCGACGTGCTGATCGAGAACTTCCGCACCGACAGCGCCGAGAAGCTCGGCCTGACCCCGTCGGCACTCCTGGCCCGGCACCCGCGGCTCGTCGCCTGTTCGGTCAGCGGGTTCGGCCGCACCGGACCGTTGAAGGACGTACCGGGCTACGACTTCGCCGCCCAGGCGCTGAGCGGGCTGATGGCGATCACCGGACCGCCCGAGGGACCGCCCTACAAGGTCGGCGTGGCCGTGGCCGACGTGCTGACGGGGCTCTACGCCGCCGCCGCGATCCTCGCCTGCCTGCGCGCCCGTGACCGCACCGGGCACGGCTACGCCATCGACCTGAGCCTGCTCGACTGTGCCCTCGCCGCCCAGGTGAACGTGGCCCAGGCCTACCTCACCAGCGGTAACGTGGCACCGCGACTCGGCAACGCCCACCTGCAGATCGTGCCCTACGAACTGTTCGAAACGGCCGACGGCTTCCTCGTCTTGAACGTGGGCAACGATGCCCAGTGGGTCGCCTTCTGCGACGCCGCCGGGGAACCTGGACTGGGCCGCGACCCTCGCTTCGCCACCAATCGGCAGCGGGTCGAGTCGCGTCACGAGGTGGTGCCGAGAGTGGCAGAGCTGCTGCGTCGCTACCCGACGGCCGAGTGGGAGCGGCGGCTCACGGCCGCGAACGTGCCGCACGCCGTCGTCCGCGACCACGCCGCCGTCTTCGCCGACCCGCAGACGCTGGCCCGCAAGATGAAGCTGACCGTCCGCGACCCGGCCGGCAACCCGGTCGACCTGGTCGGCAACCCGGTCCACCTGCACGGGGCACCCACGGCCCCGCCGCGCCTGCCGCCCCGCCTCGGGGAGGCGACCGACACGGTGCTGGGCGAACTCGGCCTGACCCCGGACGAGGTCGCCGAACTGCGGGCCAAGGGCGTCGTCGCATGACGGGACCGGATGACCGGAGCGGGCCGCCCGCGGAGTGAGAACGGCCCACGACAGAGCGTCCTTGCGGTAAGGAACTGACGAGTTTCTTCCTCCCGGGTTGTTCAAGGCCTCGTGACGACTCGAGCGAAAGGCGCACAGGACGGCCACGGCTGGGGCGACGGGCGTCAGACGGCCCACGAGCTTGCACCACGCGGCGGGGCACCGGGCTTCAGTAGGCGTGCTTCTGCTTCTGGAAGAGCATGCGCCAGACGGTGAGGAACAGGATGCGCAGGTCGAAGAGCGGGTTCCAGTGGGTGATGTAGTAGAGGTCGTACTGGACACGGCGACGGAGCGAGGAGTTGCCCCGCCAGCCGTTCACCTGGGCCCAGCCGGTCATCCCGGCCTTAACGGCGTGCCGGGCCATGTAGCCGGGTATCGTCTTGGCGAACTTGCGGACGAAGACCGGCCGCTCGGGCCGCGGACCGACGAGGCTCATGTCGCCCCACAAGACGTTGAATAGCTGGGGGAGTTCGTCCAGGTTGGTGGAGCGGAGCAGGGCCCCGAGCCAGGTCCGACGCGGGTCATTCCGGGCGGTCATCTGGGGTCCGGCGGCCTCGGCATCGACCCGCATGGTGCGGAACTTGAGCATCTGGAACGGCCGACCGTTCAGGCCGCACCGCTCCTGTCGATAGAAGACCGGGCCGGGGCTGGAGAGCTTCACCAGCAGGGCGATGAGGAGCATGAAGGGGGAGAGTACGACGAGGGCGGCGGCGGCCAGGACAATGTCCATGGTCCGCTTGACGATCACGTTCAGCCCGTGGTGCGGGCTTTCCCGCAGGCTGATGACCGTCAGGCCGTGCAGTTGCGTGGTGTGGAAGGCCATGCCGGCTATGGCCGGCAGGTCGGCGATCAGTTGCACGTCGACGACGGTCTGGGCCAGGGCGTTGAAGACGCGGCGGGCGTCGGCGTAGCGGTGCAGCGGCAGGGCGATGAAGACGTGGTGGATGTTGTGCGCGGCGACGAGTTCCGGCAGCTCGGCGATGTCGCCCAGGACCGGCAGGTCGGTGGCGGCGGAGGTCCGCTGGGCGGCGTCCTCCACGTAACCATAGGGCTGAATCCCGGACCAGGAGACGGCCCGCAGGGTGCGGACGGTGCGACGGGCGAGTCGGCCGGTGCCCACGACCAAGGCCCGGCTCTGGTTGACGCCGCGGGCACGAAGCCTTCGCACCGCCAGCCACGTCGCCCGGCGGGCGGTCACGAGCGACAGGAGCGTGCCGACGACGAAGAATGCCATCGCCAGACGGGACTCGTAGTGGTTGCGCTGGGCGAAGCTGGTGGCCATCACGGCCAGGGCCAAGAGTCCGACGCCGCGTGCCACCGCCACGAGTTCTTCCCGGAAGCGCCGCAGCCGGTGGACCTCGTACATCCCGGCGACGCGGTAGGCCACGAACGACAGCACTAAGATGATCGGTATGGTGCCGACGTAAAGGCTGACAGGGGGGTGGCCGTCCGCCCGCAAGGCGAAGAGACCGGACCGGAAGCGGAGGAAGTATGACCCCAGCCAGGCTGCGGCCGTGAGTGTCACGTCCCAGAAGACGAACCAAGCGGTCAGGGTCTGGCTGGTACGGTGGGTCATCGCTCGCTCGGGGAATCCGTTCCGTGGCCGCGGGCGGGAGGCTAACACCCCCGGCCGACGGGTGTCAAGCCGGTGTGACCGACCGAAGTCCGCCAAGCCCGAACCGCGAACCTGAGCACCGAACCCCCCTACCCGAAGCCCCGGTAACCCGTACCCAGGACCCCGTACCCGGAACCTCGCCCCCGTTTCGGCCCGAGAGCAAGAGGGAGATGCCGATGCTGAACGCCGACCAGTTGCTCGCCCGCCTCTATGCCCTGCGAAAGGACTACGCCGACGACCCCGAGGACGAGACGTACCAGGCGCTGCACCACGCCTTCATGTTCATCTCGTACAACATGGCGGCCTTTCGGGAGTATGTGAAGCAGGAAGCCGAGAAGGCCGGCGACTGACCGCCGTCGGCTGTGATACACTGGCACTCATGACCACCACTGCGACACCTCCCGCCGTCGGCGTGACGGCCGCCCCCCCTGCCACCGCCGACCTCGCCAACCTCATCGCGCGGATGAGGGCCGTCGTCGGTCCCGAGAACGTGCTGACGGCCGCCGCCGACCTGGTCGCTTACGAGTGCGACGGCTTCACGATTGCCAAGACCAAGCCGTCGGTCGTCGTCTTCCCCACGACCACCGAACAGATCGTCGGCGTCGTGAAGGCGTGCAACGAACTCGGGGTCGGGTTCCTGGCCCGCGGGGCCGGCACGAGCCTGGCCGGCGGCTGCGTGCTGGTCGGCGGCGGGGTGATGATCGCCCTGGCCCGCATGAGGCGGATCCTGGAGGTGAACGTCCGCGACCGCTACGCCGTCGTCGAGCCGGGCGTGGTCAACGTCTGGCTCAGCAACGCGCTGAAGCCGTTCGGCTACCACTACGCCCCGGACCCCAGTAGCCAGGGGGCCTGCACCATCGGCGGCAACGTCGCCACCAACTCGGGCGGCCCGCACACCCTGAAGTACGGCGTGACCGTCAACCACATCCTGGGGGTCGAACTCGTCCTGCCGGACGGCCGCGTCGTCGTCTGCGGCGGCCCGAGCGAGGACGGTCCCGGCTACGACCTCACCGGCACCATCGTCGGCAGCGAGGGCACCTTCGGCGTGGTCTCGAAGGTCTGGGTCCGACTCACCAAGAACCCCGAGGCCTGCCGCACGCTCCTCGGCGTCTTCGACACCATCGACGACGCCACCAACACCATCAGCGACATCATCGGGGCCGGGATCGTCCCGGCCGCCCTCGAACTCCTCGACAAGACGATGCTCTCGGCGGTCGAAGCCGCCTTCAAATTCGGCTTCCCGCTCGACGCCGAGGCGGTCGTCATCATGGAGGTCGACGGACTGGAGGCGGGCTTACAGGACGAAGCCGACCGCATCGAGGCCATCGCCCGCAAGAACCGGGCCCGCGAGGTCCGCAAGGCCAACACCGACGCCGAGCGCGCCGCCCTCTGGAAGGCCCGCAAGCAGGCGTTCGGGACGATCGGCCGGCTCGGCTACCCGAGCTACTGCACGCAGGACGGCGTGGTGCCGCGGACCAAGTTGCCCCAGATCATGCGGCACATCCTGGCCACCGCCCGCAAGTACGACCTCGGCATCTGCAACGTCTTCCACGCCGGCGACGGCAACATCCACCCCATCCTGTTGTTCGACGAACGCGACCCGGACCAGGTACGGCGGGTACTCGAGGCCAGCCACGAGATCCTGGCCGAGTGTGTCCGGCTCGGCGGCAGTGTGACCGGTGAGCACGGCATCGGCGTCGAGAAGATCGACTTCATGCCGCTGCTCTTCAGCCCCGACGACCTGAACTTCATGGTCCGGCTTCGCACCGCCTTCAACCCGCACAACCGCTGTAGCCCCGGCAAGGTGCTCCCCGTGGCGGGGGGCTGCTCGGAGCCGTCAGCCCTCGTGCGACCCACCAAGCCCGGACGCCGTGCCGCCGTCTGACCGCCGCCCGGAACACACTGCCAGACCGACCTTACTCAGCACCTTACTTAGCACCTTACTTATCCCGGACCGGCGAGAGGCGAGACGTCGGCCAAGAAGGCACCGGCCGTGCGGTCACACGACCGCTGACGGGGGGACCGCCGACGGGGACGGGCCGCGGTCCTCCGCCGTGGAGGGTAAGCCGCTGGCCACGCTGGCGCTGGATCAGGGGGGGGACCGCCGGGATGACCCAGACCCCGCAGAACCCCCAGGTCGGCTGTGACGATTACTCCGTCGGGGACGACCCTATGCCGTCTCTCCGACTGGAGCCGGGCGGAACTCACCAACGGTCTCGCGGAACTAGCGTTACACCGAGTAGACTGATGACTAAGCGGGTTCTGGTTCCCGCCCCATGCGGACGAGACGCAGCCGGTCGCCATCCGGCGGGGAGCCTCTCAGCGGTGGTACGGGGAGTGTATGGGATGGGGTGGGGCCTACACACGGCACCGCCTGAGCCGGCACCGCCTGAGCCGGAGCGAGTGCGGGGCCAACGCCAACGGGTCCGTCGTCTGGTACGTCCCGCCGCTGTGCCGTGTGTCGGTTCCGGGCCATGAAACACGACTGACTCGCAGCAGGCGGTCGTGACCGCCTCGATCTTCTGCAGGAGCTAGGGTTATGACCTTCCTGAAACGCTTCCGGGCCGTGCCGGTCGCGCTGGCCGCGCTGTCGGCCCTCGCTGCCATCGGCACAACCTTGTTCGGCGACATGCGACCGGGAGCTGACCCGGTGAGACCGGGACGCCCCCCCCGACCGGACGGCGGACAGATCACCGAGGAGCTGGCGACCAGCAAGTTCAGCCAACTGCCGGTGCTGACCTACCAACCCCGCGACGGGGAGACGGTATTCGCCTGGCAGGTCCGGCCGGCCGTCGCCCCCGCCCCGGCCCGGCCGCGGGACGTGCTGGTCCTCGTCGACACCTCGGCCAGCCAGGCCGGGCTTCCTTTGCGTCAGGCCCGTCAGATCATCTCCGCCCTGGCCGCCACGCTCCACGAGAACGACCGGGTCAGCGTCTGGGTCGCCAACACCCCGGCCGCCACCCGCTCGCTGACGCGCGGCTTTTTCGCCCCGAACAGTGCCGAGGTCCGCGACGCCGCCGCCTCCCTCACCGAGGTCGAGTACGGTGCCGGGGCGACTGACCTGAAGAACGCCCTGAACAAGGCCCTGGCCACGATCCCGCCGGCCCGCAACGCCCGGCAGCAACTCGTGCTGTTCCTGGGCGACGGCGAAAGCTCCTTCGCCCCGTTGACCGAAGACGACCGCGTCGCCTTGGGCCAGCGCATGGACGCCCTCGACGTCTTCTTCTTCGCCGTCCCCCTGGGCCTGAAGGTCAACCCCCAGAACCTGCACGGGCTGGCCGCCCTCACCGGCGGCGCGGTCGTGCGACTGCAGGAAGACCTGGGCAAACCCGATCGCCGGTCGGAGTTCCTCGCCCGCCTCTACGCCGCCCTCGACGCCCCGGTCGTGAAGGTCGAGAAGTTCTCCTTCGGCGACGAGGTCGGGGAATTTTACCCCACCAAGCTGCCCCCGCTGCGGGCCGACCGCCCCACCCTGGTGATGGGCAAGGTCGCCCGGCCGGCGGCCGGGTCACTGACGCTGGCCGTCAACGGCACGGTCGCCAACCGCCCGGTGACGCTCAACCTGAGCGAGAAGCTGCCAGCCCCACAGATCGATCACTACTTCCTCAACCTGATGCTGCACCAGTGGCGTGACGCCCCCCACAAGGACGCCCCGGCGATGCTCCAGTCCGACCGGGCCTTGGCCCTGGCCAGCACGCAGATCAAGCTCTACCGTGACGAGTTCCTCGTCCAGGCCGTCTGGGCCATCAACCAGTCGCAGTGGGACGATGCCGTCCGCCTGTTCGAGGCCGCCCGCAAGATCGACCCCAACGACAAGGAAGCCCAGGCCGGCCTGAACCTGATCGAGAAACTGAAGTCGGGCCAGATCACCCGGGCCGAACTGGAGAAGAAGATCGCCGCCAGGCAGCCCGAGCCGCCGGCGGCGGCCGAGCGGCCGGCCGACCCGTCTGCCGCCAACCCGCCCGCCGCCAACCCCCAGGCCGCCCGCGACGCCCTGAACGAGGCCGCCGCCCGCCGCCAGATCGAGGAACAGCGCTACAAGTTGCTGGTCGATGCCACCATCCGCCGCGCCCGCCAACTCCTGCGGACCGACCCCGACGGGGCCTACCAGGACCTCAAACGGCAGCGGGACGAAATCCTCGGCTACGACGGCATCGGCAACAACGCCCGCTCGCAGATGGTCGCCGACCTCGAATCGGTGATGCGTGAGATCTTCGTCAAGGGGGCGGAGATCAAGCGGCAGGCCGCCGCCGAACGCGAGGCCATCGCCAAGACCCGGCAACGGCTCAACGAGTTCGACCGCCTGCAGGACGACGAGGCCCGCACCAAGTACCGCCTCGACCAGTTCCGCCAACTGATGCACCAGGCCCGCTTCGAACTCGCCTACCAGGAGGCCCAACTCCTGATCCAGGAGCGGGTGAACAAGGGACAGTCGATCCCGCCCACCGCCGTCGCCAGCTACATCATCGGCCAACAGGCGACCCAACTCCGCGAGTGGCGGGAACTCATCCGCATCCGCGAGGACCGCTACCTGCTGACGATGATGCAGGCCGAGAAGTCGAACATCCCCTACCCCGACGAGCCGCCGGTCCACTTCCCGCCGGCCGCCGTCTGGCGCGAGCTGACCGCCCTGCGCCGCGACGCCTACCTCAACTCCAACCTCGGACCCAACCCCAGCCCCAGCCAACTGGAGCTGAAGAACATCATCGAGAACAAGGAGGCCCTGCCCGAGGACCCGGAAGGCAAACTCAACCCGCCGGACCTCAACGTCACCCCGCTCAAGGAGTTGCTCAAGTACCTGCAACTGCGGCACAACATCTCGATCATCCCGAACTACAAGGCCTTCGAGGCCGACTACATGCTCAAGCCGGACCAGGTCGACGAGCTGAAGGTCAACGTCGGCTCGGCCAACCTCTCCGGCATGAAGCTCGGCACGTTCCTCGACACCGTATTGCTGTCGGTCAACGCCACCTTCATCGTCCGGCCGGACCACATCGAGATCACTACCTTCGACCGCCGTCTCGAGGAGAAGGTGACCCGCGTCTTCCCCGTGGCCGACCTGGTGATCCCGATCCCCAGCTCGGTGAACATCGCGACCCTGCAACAGAACCTGATGTTCCAGAACGCCCAGCTGGCGATCTTCGGTCAGGTGATCGGGGCGGCCAACTTCCAGGGCTTCGGTAACGCCTTCGCCCAGAACCAGGGCTTGCAGAACTTCCAGGGCCCGGGCCAGCCCTTCGGCCCCGCCGGCGGTCCGTTCGGCAACATCGGCCAGCCCGGCGCTAACCAGGGCTTCGGCGGCGGTGCCCTGAGCGTCGGCGGCGGTAACCTCGGCCAGTTCGGCAACCTCGGCGGTCAGTTCGGCCTGCAGGGCGGCGACCAGAGCCAACTCCTGCTCAACCTGATCATCGAGACCGTCGCCCGCGGCGAGTGGGCCCAGATCACCAACCCTAACGCCATCCCCGGCATGGGCGAAGAACAGGTCCCGCTCCTCACCGCCAACCAGTTGAACTCCCTGGGCTACTACCCGCCTGCCCGTGCCCTCATCATCCGCGGCACCAGCCGCTACCATCCCGCCACCAGCATCAAGCTCAAGCGGCAGGACGGCGGTGCGGCCCTCGGCCCGATGAACCCCCGCGTCGGCGGGGCGGTCGCCGCCGCCTCCAATAACAACACAGAGCCGAAAGCGAAGCCCGACGCGGTCGCGGCCGGCGGCAGCAAACCGACCCTCAAGGACCCCAAGCTCGACCCGGTCGCCCTCCGCAAGAAGCTCAGCAACGACCCGGCCCGGATGTGGAACGACGCCATTGACTGGACCGTGACCGACCCCGGCCTGATCGTCGCCACCGCCGAGTTCCTCATGGAGATGGAGGAGTACCGCCACGCCGCCGAGGTCCTCAAAGGCTCGCTCCGCAAGGGGCTGACCACCGAGACCTGGACCCACGACGCCCTGGCCATCGCCCTGCAGTCGGCCCAGGCCAGCGCCGAGGAAGTCGAACGGGCCATGCTCTCCGGCATCGACCTGGAGCCGACCAACCCCAAGGCTTACCTCAAGGCCGCCAAGGCCGAGGCCGACCTCAAGAACCACGCCCAGGCCGTGGCCTTCTGCAAGCGGGCCGCCGAACTCGCCCCCGATCAGCCCCTGCCCTATGCCAACGCCCTGGCCTACGCCGAACGGGCCAACGACCTCAGGACCGATGCCGTCGTCTGGGCCGTCCACAACCTCATGAAACGGGACTGGAACACCGCCGACGGGGTCAACTACCACGAGGAGGTCAAGTCCCGGCTGCCCGGACTCATCGCCAAGGCCCAGAAGGCCGGCCAGGATACCACCCCCTTCCGCAAGGCCCTCGTCGAACAGACCCAACGGGACTTGGTCATCGAACTGCTCTGGCAAGGGGCCGCCGACCTCGACCTGGTCGTGACCGAACCGTGCGGCTCGGTCTGTTCCGCCACCCAGAAGCGGACGACCGGCGGCGGCGTTCTCAGGTGCGACATCCTCGAGCAAGGCAACGACCGGGCCGAGGTATACACCGCCGCCCTCGCCTTCAAGGGCACCTACAAGGTGACGGTCAAGGCGGCGTTCGGCAAGCCGATCGGCGGCACCGCCACGCTCAAGATCACCAAGTACAAGGGCACCCCCCGGGAGGCGCACGACCTCCTGACGGTGAACCTCAACGACCCGAAGTCGATCGAGGTGGTTCTGGAGCACGGCTCGCGAACCGAACTGGCGGTGATCTCCAACGATACCGAGGATTATCGGGCCGAAACCACGGCCGCCCCCCTGGCCCTCGGGCGGTTGGGCATCGGCGGCGGGTTCGGGACGCTGGCCGCCGGGCCTCAGATCGCCACCCCCGACGCCCTGCCGGTGGTCAACACCGTGACCGAGTCGCGGCTCCCCGGCATCGGAGCGGCCGCCGACCTGAGGGCCGCCATGAAGTTCAACCCCGACCGGCAATCGGTCACCTTCCACGTCAACCCGGTGTTCGGCACCGGTAAGCCGGTCACCCTGCCCAAGGTTCCGCTGTTGCCCGGCGGCGAGTGACCCGGCGACCGGTCGTCGTCCCCGAACCACCAACCGCCGTGAACCTCACCACCGCCCGGGGTGTCCCCCCGGGCGGTGCCATTGCGTCACCCTGTAGTAGTCGGAAGAGGGCGGTGCTAAACTGGTCGTGGCCGGACCCCCGGTTGACCTGACGCCCCCCCGACTGCGGAACCCCATTACCAGGAGCGGCCCATCAGCAAGGCATTCGACAGCCCGCGTGACGAGTTCTCGGTGGCCTGTGAGCGGGCCGTTCTCGTCAGCGTCGCCCTGCCCGATCGGCCCTGGCCGACCGACGACCCCTGCGAAGAGATCCGAGGACTGGCCGAGGCCGCCGGGGCCAACGTCGTCGGCGAACTCTGCCAGAAGCGGCACGAGGTTCAGTTGGCTTACTACATCGGCACCGGCAAACTCGCCGAGCTGACCGAACTCGTCCAGGCCACCGACGCCGATGTCGTCATCTTCGACAACGACCTCTCGCCGGCCCAGGCCCGCAACCTGGAAAAGGCCGTCGGCGTCAAGGTCCTCGACCGCAGCGAGCTGATCCTGGACATCTTCGCCACACGCGCCCAGACGGTCGAGTCCCGCCTGCAGGTGGAACTGGCCCAACTCGAGTACTCGCTCCCCCGGCTGAAGCAGATGTGGACCCACCTGAGCCGACAAAAAGGGGGCGGGATCGGCTTACGCGGGCCGGGTGAAACGCAGCTCGAGACCGACCGCCGGCTCGTCAGCAACCGCATCCGCGACCTGAAGGCCCGCCTGGCCGAGGTCCTGGCCCGCAAGGAACGCCAGGTCCTCAGCCGGGCCGAGGAACACACCGTCTCGCTCGTCGGCTATACGAACGCCGGCAAGTCCCAGCTCATGAACACCCTCACCCGGGCCGGCGTGTTCGTCAAGAACCAGTTGTTCTCGACCCTCGACACGCGGACCCGGCAGTGGCACATCCGTGACTGGGGCCGGGTACTACTGTCCGACACGGTCGGCTTCATCCGCGACCTGCCGCACCACCTGGTGGCCTCCTTCAAGGCGACCCTGGCCGAGGCCCGTTATGCCAAACTCCTCCTGCACGTCGTGGACGCCAGCAGCCCCCAGGCCGAGGACCACATCCGGGCCGTGAACGCCGTCCTCACCGAACTCGAATGCGACCGCAAACCGACGTTATTGGTGCTCAACAAGATCGACAGGGTGCAAGACCCCTCGGCGCTGCGGCTGTTGCAGGCCCACCACCCACGCGCCGTCCTCGTCAGCGGACTGACCGGTGAGGGAATCGGCGACCTGGAAGACGCCGTCATGGAGGCCCTCGCCGCCGAGTTCGCCGACGCCGAGGTCGTGACCGGGGCGGGCAACGGCCGCGTCCTCGCCTTCCTCAACGCCCATGCCGAGGTCTACCGCCAGGAATTCCGCGACGACACGAACGAGGTGCTCGTCCGCTGCCGCATTCCCCGGCACCTCCTGCACCACATCGCCGGACCGACCGTGAACGTCCGTTTCCTTGAACCGGACCAGACGCCGGCGCTGCGGCCCCCGGCTGTCGGCGGAGCGATCTGACCACGATCTCTGACCCTGCCGACCCCCGGCTACAGGCGACGCGACCGGACGGCGGCAGCTTCCGGGTCCGGCTCGTGACACGAGGATCGGACCGCGAATCGACCGGGGAATCGGGCCGAGAGAAGACCCGAGAGTCGTCCCGAGGATCGAGCCGCGGTGGCGGGTCCGGTCAGGAGGTGAGGGAGTTGCGGGTGGCGACGCGCATCATTCCCGCGGCCCGTTCGCGTGCCCTGTTCTTGCGGTCGAGTTCGACGGCGTTCCCGGCCGGCAGCGCCGCGGCCTCGGCCAGGGCGGCCTCGGCTGAGGCGACCGTCACCTCGGCGGCGGGACAAGCCTTCGCGGTCAACACGGTGACCACGTTCGAGCGGACCTGCACGAAGCCGGCTTCGACAAAATACCGGCGCGTGCTCGTGCCCGTCTTCAGGCGGAGTTCACCGGTCCCGAGACGACCGATGAGCGGGGCACGGTTCGGCAGCACACCGAGTTCACCGTCGTACATCGGTAACACGACCAACTCGGCCGTGGTGTTCAGGGCCGCCTTCTCCGGCGTCACGACGACGACTTGCAGCATCGGGGCGGTGGGTTCGGCCATGATTCGAGCCAACCTGGGGTCAGTGCCGGTGCTTCCGGTGGCAGGGGTACTCCCGCTGGCGACCGTCGGCCCGCGGTGAGTAAACGCAGTGACTACTCACGGTGCCGGGCTGCCGTGGCCCGGTCGCGGGTCCGGGCACCGCGGGTCGGTTCACTGGTCGGTTCACTTGCCGGCGGCGGCCTTTCTGGCGGCCTCGTCGGCGGCGGCGGCGGCCTCCTCGATCGGCCCGACGTACATGAACGCCGCTTCCGGCAGGTCGTCCCACTTGCCGTCGCACAACTCCTCGAAGCTGCGGATCGTGTCCTCCAGCTTGGTGAAGTTACCCGGCTTGCCGGTGAACGGTTCGGCAACGAAGAACGGCTGCGACAGGAAGCGTTCGATGCGGCGGGCCCGGGCCACCACCTTCTTGTCTTCCTCGGACAACTCGTCGACGCCGAGGATGGCGATGATGTCTTGCAGGTCGCGGTAGCGCTGCAAGATGCGTTTGACGCGGTCGGCGGCGTTGAAGTGCCGCTCGCCGACGAACTGCGGGTCGAGCAGCCGGCTGTTCGAGGCCAGTGGGTCGATGGCCGGGTAGATCCCCTTCTCGGAGATCGACCGCTCCAGGTAGATGAAGGCGTCGAGGTGCTGGAAGGTGTTGGCCGGGGCCGGGTCGGTCGGGTCGTCGGCCGGGACGTAGACGGCCTGCACGGAGGTGATCGCCCCCTTGTTGGTCGAGGTGATGCGCTCCTGGAGTTCGCCCATCTCGGTGGCCAGGGTCGGTTGGTAACCGACGGCACTGGGCATCCGACCGAGCAGGGCCGACACTTCCGAGCCGGCCTGCGAGAAGCGGAAGATGTTATCGACGAACAGCAGGGTCTCGGTACCGGTGCTGTCGCGGAACCACTCGGCCATGGTCAAGGCGGAGAGGGCGACCCGCAGGCGGGCACCGGGCGGCTCGTTCATCTGACCGAAGACCATGGCCGTGCTCTGCAGCACGCTCGGGGCGTCCTCGGCGGCGCTGGTGCGGGTTTCCTGCATCTCCAGCCACAGGTCGTTCCCCTCGCGGGTCCGCTCGCCGACGCCGGCGAACACCGAGTAGCCTTTGTAGACCTTGGCGATGCGGGTGATGAGTTCCTGAAGGATGACGGTCTTGCCGAGCCCGGCCCCGCCGAACAGGCCGGCCTTGCCGCCGCGGACCAGGGGGGTGAGCAGGTCGATGACCTTGATGCCGGTGACGAGTACCTCGGCCTTGGGCGAGAGGTCGGCGAACTTGGGCGGCTCGCGGTGGATGCTGCGGGTCTCCTTGGCGTTGACCGGGCCGCGGCCGTCGATCGGCTCGCCGAGCAGGTTGAAGACGCGGCCGAGCGTCTCCAGGCCGACCGGGACCGATACGGGGGCACCGGTGTCTATGACCTTCATGCCGCGGACCAGGCCGTCGGTGCTACCGAGGGCGACGCACCGCACCCGACTGCCGCCGAGGTGCTGTTGCACCTCGCCGGTCAGGTTGATCTCGATGCCGCTCTCGGTCCGGGCTTCGATCTTCAGGGCGTTATAGATCTCGGGCAGTTGCCCCTCCTCGAACTCCACGTCGAACGTGGAGCCGATGACCTGAACGATCCTGCCGACCTTGGTCGTGGCGGTAACCATCGCGGTTGCTCCGTAGTCGCCGTTCTTCCCGCCCCCGTGAGCTGGCGGCTGCCGGCGGGGCGGTCGGGCCGGCTTGGGGTTCCCAGTGCTACCAGTGATCGGGTCATTTCAGGGCTTCGGCCCCGGCAATGAGTTCGGAGATTTCCTTGGTAATGTTCGCCTGCCGGGTGCGGTTGTACAGCCGCGTGATGTCCTTGATCAACTCGCCGGCGTTCTCGGTGGCGGCCTTCATGGCGACCCGGCGGGCGATCTGCTCGCTGACGGCGGCATCGAGGAACATCTTGAACAGCCGCACCTTCAGGGCCGTCGGGACGAGTTCGTCGAGGATCGAGGCGGCGTCCGGGAGGAACTCGTAGTAGGCGACAGCAGCGGGGGCACCGGCGACACCGGCGGCCGGGGCCACGGGCGAGCCGGTGGCCGGGGCGGCGGACTTGCGGGTCTCGACGGCGACCGAGGACAGGGGCAGAAGGGTTTCGACCACGGCCTGCTGCCGGGCCGCGTTGAAGAACTTCATGTAGGCGACCTTCACCTCGTCGACCTGTCCGGTGACGAACCGGTCGATGTAGCGCCCGGCCAGGACGTCGACTTGGGCGAAGGTCGGCTTGTCCTCGAAGTGGAAGTACTCGGCGCTACGTTCGATCCGCTGGAACCGGAAGAAGGTCGTGCCGCGGCGGCCGGAGACTTCCAGCTCGAAGGGGGTGTTGGCCTCACGGTAGCGGCGGAGGGCGGCCACGGCCTCACGCAGGATGTTGGCGTTGTAGCCGCCGCACAGCCCCCGGTTGGAGGTGAGGACTAAAAGCAGGGCCTTCTGCACCGGCCGCGTGACCAACAGCGGGTGCGAAGCGTCGCCGGAGTTGCGGCTCAGGTCGGCGGCCAGTTCGGCGATCTTGCGGGTGAACTCCTCGGCCTCGGTCGCCCGGTCCAGCGCGGTCTTGAAGCGGGCCGTGGCGATGAGTTCCATCGTCCGCGTGATCTTGCGGATGTTCCGCACGGCCTTGCGGCGTTTGGCGAGCTGACGAAGGTTAGCCATTTCCTCGGGTTCCGGTCAGGGGTTCGGTCCGACGGTTTGGGTCACAAGCGGGGCCGGGGTTCACCGCCGCACGGCCCGGCTTTGCCGCCGCACCCGGGCCTGGGCCGCACTCGGCTCAGGGCTGACACCCGGTAGATCGCCCGCGGGCCAGGTACGGGCCAAGTCAGTCAGGCGGTGCGGGGCGGCGACGCGAGCCGGGCCAGGCCGGTCCGCGTCAGGCGCGGAACTGCGGCTGGAACTCGGCGATGGCGGCATCGAGCTGTCTGACCACCTCGTCGGTCATGCGGCGTTCGCGGGCGAGCAGTTGGCGGACCTCGGGCTTCTGCTCCTTCATGAACTTCAGGAATTGCTCCTCCCAGAGCCGCACCTTGCGGAGTTCGACCTTGTCCAGGGCCCCGCTGTTGCCGGCGTAGATGATCATGATCTGGTCGATGACGTTCATCGGCTTGTACTGGCCCTGCTTGAGGATCTCGACCATGCGTTGGCCGCGGTCGAGGTTCCGCTGCGTCACGGGGTCGAGGTCGGTGCCGAGTTGGGCGAAGGCCTCGAGTTCACGGAACTGGGCGAGGGTGAGCTTCAGGCCGCCGGCGACCCGCTTGTCCTTCATGGCCGGGATCTGGGCGTTGCCGCCGACCCGGGACACGGAGATGCCGACGTCGACGGCCGGCAGCACGCCGGCGTTCTTCAGGTCCGGCTGCAGGTAGATCTGGCCGTCGGTGATGGAGATGACGTTGGTGGGGATGTAGGCCGATACCTCGCCCTCGAGGGTCTCGATGATGGGCAGGGCGGTGAGCGAGCCGCCGGTGTTCTTGACGCGGGCGATCTTGGCACCGGGGAAGTTCTTGAGGTGCCGCTCGGCCTCCTTGAGGCCGCCGATCTCGCCGGGGCCGACGTAGACCTTGCCGGGGTCGCCGGGGCCACGCCGCTCGAGCGGGTTGCTGGCCTTGTTGATGCCCCAGTCGAGGGCGGCGTTGGTGGGGTCGGTCATGCCGTCGAGGATGACGTACTTCTCGGCGAGTTTGGCACTGCGTTCCAGGAGGCGGGAGTGGCAGTAGAACACGTCGCCGGGGTAGGCCTCGCGACCGGGCGGGCGGCGGACCAGCAGCGAGAGCTGTCGGTAGGCGGCCGCCTGCTTCGACAGGTCGTCATAGACACAGAGGGTGTCGCGGCCCTGCTCGTACATGAAGTACTCGGCGATGGCGGTACCGGCATAGGGGGCGATGTACTGCAGGGGGGCGGCGTCGGAGGCGGAGGCGACGACCACGATGGTGTAGTCCATCGCCCCGTAGGTCCGCAGCGTCTCGACGACGCTGGCGACCTTCGACTCCATCTGCCCACACGCCACGTACACACAGATGACGTTCTCTTCCTTCTGGTTGATGATCGTGTCGACGGCGATGGCGGTCTTGCCGGTCTTGCGGTCGCCGATGATCAGTTCGCGCTGTCCGCGGCCGATGGGCGTCATCGAGTCGATGGCCTTGATCCCGGTCTGCAGCGGTTGTTTGACCGGCTGCCGCTCGACGATGCCCGGGGCGGGGGACTCGACGGGCCGTCGCTTGTCGGTCAGGATCGGCCCCTTGCCGTCGAGGGGGTTACCGAGGGGGTCGACGACGCGGCCGATCAGCGCCTCGCCCACCGGCACGGACAGGAGTTCGCCGGTGGTTCGCACCTCCATCCCCTCGCGGACCTTGAGGTAATCCCCCAGCACGATGACGGCGACGGCCGACTCTTCCAGGTTGAAGGCCAGGCCCTTGACCCCGGCCTCCGGGAAGTCGAGGAGTTCTCCGGCCATGACGCGGGACAGGCCGTAGCAGCGGGCGATCCCGTCGCCGACCTCCAGGACCTGGCCGACCTCGCGGGACTCGATCTTGCGGTCGAAGTCCGTGATCTGACGGGTGAGGACGCTCAGGATCTCGCCGGCGTTAAACTTGTTGGAGGACATAGGTGCTGCCCTTGTCGAGCAAGTGTGTGCGGAGGTTGGTGAGTCGGGTGCGGACGGACGTATCGATGACGCGGTCGCCGATCTGCACGACCATGCCGCCGATCAGGCCGGGGTCGAGACGCAGTTCGAGGACCGGTTGTTTCCTGAGGGCGGCGGCGAGGGTGGCGGTGATGGCGGCCGTCTGGGCGTCGGACAGCTCGACGGCAGTGGTGACCCGGACCCGGACCCGTCCGGCACGCTGGTCGAGCAGGTCCCGGTAGGCGGCGGCGATGCCCCGGGTCAGGTCGAGCCGACCGTTACGCACCAGGACAGAGAACAGCCCGCGGAGCAGGTCGGAGGCACGGCCGGTGAGGGCCGCCTCCAGGGCCACCGACTTGGCCTTCTTGCCGACCGCCGGGCTGGCAAGGAACGCCTCGACGGCCGGGCTGGCGTCGAGGACCTGGGCCACGAACTGATCCAACTCCTCCCCGACGGAGACGACGGACGCCTCCCCGCCGCCGTGCCGCAGGGCGGCGGCGGCGAGGGCCTCGGCATAGACCCGGGCGACCCGTGCCCGGATCGACCCGGCTTCCAGAACCGTTTCGTGCTTGTGGGCCATGTTCCCCTCGGGCGGTCCGGGCCGCGAGCAGGCGGCGGCAGCAGTTGACCGCCGCCCCGGCCCGCTAGCCGCTTCTGCCGCTTCTTGTGCAAGGCGGCGGAGGTCACGCCTTGCCGGCAACGCTGTTCAGTTCGGCGAGCGACTCCTCGAACAAGCGGCGGTGGTCCTCGACCGTGATGCTGCGGGCCAGTGTCTTTTCGGACATCAGGGTGGCGATGCGGACGGCCTGCTCGAAGATCTCCTTCAGGGCGGCGTCGCGGGCGGCCTCGATCTCCCGGCGGGCCCGCTCCCGCTCGGCGGCGGCTTCCTTCACCCCGGCCTCCCGCTCGCGGGCCTTGAGGGCCTCGGCATCACGGCGGGCTTCCTCGAGGATCGACCGGACCTGCTCGGCGGCCTTGGCGAGTTCGGCCTGGACCTGGGCCCTGAGGGCGGCGGCCTCCTCACGAGCCTTGCGGGCCTCCTCAAGGGCCTGGAACTGGGCGGCCTCGCGGGCCTCCAGCCCCTTGAGGATCGGGCCCCAGGCGGTCAGGTACAGAACGCCGAGCAGGGCCAGGAACACGATCAGGGTGACGATCGAGTTCACCACGTCGGGTTCGAGTACGCTCTTGGCAGCGCCCTCGGCGGCGGCAGCCAGGCCGGGCACGGCCAGGGTCAGGATGCAGGTGACGGCAGCCAGGCGGGCGAACGCGGTGGTGGTCATGGGGCAGCTCCGGCAGGACATTCAGGGGCGAGACGGTCAGGGGCGAGACGGTCACACCTTGCCGACCAGAGCGTAGCAGATCAACAGCAGGGCGATGATCGCGGTACCTTCGACCAGTGCCGCCATCACGATCATGTTCACTTGGATCGCGCCCCGGACCTCCGGTTGCCGGGCGATCGCCGCCAGCGCCGAGTAGCCGACCAGACCGATACCGATACCGACCCCGACGATGGCCAGGCCGGCCCCGATGCCGGCCCCGATGCCGGCCCCTGAGCTGGAGGCCGAAAGGGCCGTTCCCGTGCCCGCCGGGGAATCCGCGGTGTCGGCAAGTGCTGGGGCTGCCGACAGAACAAACAAGGCGAACAGGGCGACAGCGAAGCGGGCGGCGAACTTCATGGGTTACTTCCTTTGAGTGAGATAGTGGGTCAACTCGGTCTCGGCAGGCGGTGCCCGCCAGGGGGAACACACGGTTGTGGTCGTCCGGTCTCGTCCGGTCGGTCGGCGTCGTGGGTACACACGGTGCCGGCCGGTCGGTCAGCGTTCGCGGTCGGTCAGCGTTCGCGGTCGGTTAGTGTTCGGGGTTCAGTTGCATTCCCAGGAAGATCGATGTCAGCAGGACGAATACGAAGGCCTGTAAGAAGGCCACGAACAACTCCAGCAGGCTGAGGGCGGTGCCCATGAGGACGGCGACGAGGGTGCCGCCCGGGGAGAACCCGCCGAGCGTGGGGCTGGCCACCGCGAACAGTATGATCACGCCGAGGGCCACATGGCCGGCGAAGATGTTGGCGAACAAACGGATCGCCAACACCGCGGCGCGAATGACCGCCCCGAGTACCTCGATGACCGTGATCAGCGGGACGACGAATACCCAGAGGAAGAGCCTCATCGGTAGGTTGTCTGCCTCGAGCCGCGGGACGAACGACAGGGCGTAGCCGGGCAGGCCGAGCTTGATCACGGCCGACCCGTGGATGACGAGGAATACCAGAGCGGCCAGGACCAGGGTGACGCTGATGTCCGCGGTGGGCGAGCCAAGGAACGGCAGCATGCCGAGCAGGTTCGACACCAGGATGAACAAGAACAAGGTCCACAGGAACGGCAAGTAGCGGTCGGCGTAGTGGCGGGTCGGGGCGGCGTCGTGGGGGGCGGTGGTTTCGCCGGGGGATGCGTGGGCCGGGGTGCCGCCTCCGCCCGGTTCGCGGTGGTCGTGATGGTCGTGGTGTCCGCCGGAGATGTTCGGCCGGGCCACCTCGTCGCGGATGAACAACAGCAGCATCTCCAGGAAGTTCCAGAAGCGGCCACGAGGCGGGGTTCCGTCGGCCACGCGGCGGGCCAGCATCGTGTACGGGACGGCGACGGCCAGGGCGGAGACCACCACCAGGAGTTGGTGCTTGGTGACCGGGGCCAGCCCGGGAATCGGGTGGTCGAGAACGTGTGCCACGGGGTCGAGAGCCATTGTCGGTCACCCGTATCGGTCAGTCACCCTGGGTCAGTCACCCACCGTTCCGTCGTCGGGCTGTCGTCGGGCTTCGGGTCCGACCGACACCGGAGGAACCCCGTCCGGGGAAATCACGTGTCCCGTCCGAGGAAATCATTTCCGGTTCGCCCGAGCGGTGATCACCATCATGTGGGTGATGCCGCCGACGAAGCCGAGTACGGCACCCGTGATGAGTCCCCAGGGTGCCCATCCGTAGCGGTCGTCGAGCCAGACCCCGATCAGGATCGGGGCGACGAGTTCGGCAACCGCAGTTGAGGCCAGGGCCAAGCTGCTGTAGTCGGCCCGGCCCGGTCCGGCCGATCGGCTCACGGCTGCCCCGCCGAGTCTGGTCGCTCCGGCCGCTCCGGGTCGCGAGCCTGTACACCCCGGACCAGGAGGACCGCTTCCACGGTCAGGGTGATGAGATACAGGAACGCGACCCAGGCGGCGAATCGTTCCCGATCGACACCCTGCTCCGCCAACACGCCCTGAAGCATGAACACCGCGGGTACCGCCGTCATCATGCGGATCGCCGTACCGGTCAGGACGGCGAGCGGACCGTACACCGGCCGGCGTCGCCAAACGACCTCGGCCAGAATGTAGGTCGGCACCGCCGGGATCAAACACACCGCCACTGCCACACCGGCGGCTGGCAGGTGTCTGGCCCCCCCGACCGATTCCGCGACGACCAGAGTGACGGCCGCCACCCCCATCGGCACCGCGATCAGAAGGGCGATCTTCATCGGATCGCCTCATCAGGGCGCGAAGTTTTTGCGTGTCCCCGGCATTGTGTGAGGAACCGAAACAAAGTCAACGGGCATCTTGTGAGAAAAATCACGAGCCGCCGTCAAGCCCGCCGAAGCCCCGGTGAAGCCCGGTATAAGGCTCGGCAGAGTTCGGTCGGGATGGGGCCGGGATGGGTGGGGTTGGCCCCAAGACCCGAGACACGGCCGAGTGCCGCTGCGGTCGGATCCTGAGGCGTGACGTATTTCGCTGCCAATGCTGCCAATTTCGCTGCCAAAAGTGTGTGAAATTTCGTTGACAGGGAACCCGACTTTTCTCTAAGATGTTGACGTAAACAAAGACGTTCCTTGTTGATGCGGAGCGTTTGCGTTCCCGCCTCGTTCCCGCCCCTGGCCCCCGGCCGGCCCCCCCATGGTCTCCACACCGGAACGACCCCCGATAGGCACCTGAGAACAGGCACCTGAGAACAGGCACCTGAGAACAGGCACCTGTCAGGCCCCGTTACCGGTTGCCGCAACCCAGCACTGTAACCGAGCACTGTGGTAACAGAGTTACTGACTTACTGAGACCAGGCACTTGCTAGGCAGCGGAACGAAACGCGAACGGCACCGGAAAAACACACCCGAGAACCGGGGAGTGCGTGACGGGCTGTCCGGATGGCGGGCCGGCGGTGCCGGTCACCGCGCCGGCAACTTTGTCAACCGCAACCGCTGTGACCGGTCCGGTTGCCGTGTGTCGGAAACCCGGACGTGCCGGGGGCGGTTGCCTACAATAGGTCGGTTATCCGAGCGAATGCTATCGAGATAACCCCCACTCTCCGGGATGGATTCCGGGAGTACCCGATCCCTCGACACGGGGATGCGGGGCGAATTAACCCGTGACCGTCCCCCTAGCCGCCGCGCTGACACCGGCGTGAGGGAGTGGCCCGCCGATGAGTACTGCCGGATCGCTCGCTGATCGTACCAAGACCGAATTGGCCACCTTGGCTCGCCGCAAGGGCATCAAGGGTTGGGAGACGATGACCAAGGATGCTCTCGTCCAGGCACTGACCCGACTCCTCAAAGCGTCGAAGCCCAAGCCGGGTGCGTCGGCCAAGTCTGGGAAGTCGGTTAAACCGAGCAAGTCGGTCAAGACGGTCGGACGAGTGGTGGCTAAGTCGGCCGCGAAGTCGTCGGCGACGGGCAAAGCCGGGTCGGCTTCCAAACCCGGCTCGACCGCCAGAGCGGCCAAGTCCTCGGCCTCGACCGGCCCGTCCCGGGAGCAATCGGCACTCAACGGCACGAGTGCGAAGTCGCCCCCGCCCGGACAACCGGACCAGCCCGAACCGCAGCCGGGCGGGGACGGCACGACCGCCGCACCGCCCCAGTCATCAGCCGCCGCCAAGGAACTGACCGCCGCCAAGGAACCGACGGCGACCGCCGCCGCGACGGCGTCTCCGGCGGCAGCGGCCAAACCCGCGAAGGCCTCGGAAGTTAAACCCCTCTTTAAGCCCCTGATCAAGCCCCAACTCACTGGTCGGGAGTCCGGCTCCTCGTACCGGTCCTCGCCGCCGGCCAAAGACAGGGTCTACCTGGCGGTGAACGACCCGTACTGGCTTCATGTGATGTGGGAACTATCGGCCCAGTCGATCCAACGGGCCGAGGCGGCGCTCAAGCAGGACTGGTACGGCGCGAAACTGATCCTCCGCCTTTACGACGTGACCAGCTACGACACCACCAGCACGCACGAGACGCACCTGCGTGACGAAGAAGTTCCCAACGACGGCCGCAACTGGTACATCCAGGTGGCCCAACCGCCGCGTCAGTACCGCGTCGATATCGGTTACCTGTCGCGCCGGGGCGACTTCTTTCTGCTGGCCAAATCGAACATCGTTACGCCCCCGAAGGCCGGCACGGCCGAAGCCCTCGACGTGGGCTGGGAGAAAGACCCCAAGAAGGCCGAGCGGATCCTGGCCATGTCGACCGGCTTCGAGTCCGCCAGCCACCCGGAACTCAAGGAGATGTTCGAGGAGCGGTACGGCCGGTCGCTCGGCCCGCCCAAGGAGACGGCCTTCGGCAGCGGGGCCACGCCGCCCGGCAGCATGAAGAAGTTCTTCTTCGAGATCGGTGCCAAGCTGATCGTCTACGGACGCACCGACCCCAACGCCCACGTCACGCTCGGCAACGACCCGCTGGACCTCAGTCCCAACGGCACGTTCGTGATGGAATTCAACCTCCCCGACAGCCGACAGATCATCCCGGCGGTGGCCACCTCGGCCGACGGCGTGGAAGAACGGACGATCGTGCTGGCCATCGAGCGCAACACGAAGTACCTCGACCCGATGATCCACGACCAGATGAGCGAGGGGTGACCGAGCGACGCCCGTGCGACCCGGCGGTCTGAACCCGGGACCCGAAGACGCGGTCGCCTGCCGGACCGGACCCGCCGCCAACCGGATTCGCCGGACCCGATCGCCACCGCCGCCGCCGCCCGCGTGTCATGCTCGACCTACAATTGCTGTTGGCCGACGAGCCTGAACCGCCGGACGAGTTCGCCCTCGTCCGCGTCAGCCGCCGGGCCATGGCCACGACCTTCGAGGTCGCCATCCCGTTCGGCTGTCACCCCGACCCGGTGGCGGCGGCCAGCGACGCCCTCGACCTGATCGACAGCCTCGAGGACCAACTGAGCGTCTACCGGGCCGACTCGGAAGTATCGCGGCTCAATGCCCGGGCCGCCGTCGCCCCGGTGGCGGTCGAACCAGGACTCTTCGATCTGCTCGGCCGCTGTGCCGAGTGGACCCGCCAGACCGGCGGGGCGTTCGACGCGGCGAGCGGGGCCATCATCCGGGCCTGGGGGTTCTATCACCGCGCGCCGCGGGTACCGTCCCCCCGGGACCGCACGGCGGCCATGGCCCGCAGCGGCTTCCGGCACGTCATCCTCGACCCCGAACGCCGCACGGTGAAGTACCGCGTACCCGGGATCGAGATCAACCTGGGGGCCGTCGGCAAGGGATACGCCCTGGACCGGGCGGCGGCCCGGTTGCGGGAACGTTGGGCAGTGCCCTCCGCCCTGCTCCACGGCGGGGGGAGTAGTGTCTTGGCCCTGGGCCGCCCGCCGGGCGAACCCCGGGGCTGGCCGGTACGCCTGAAGCACCCGACGGCACCGGACCGGTCACTCGGGACCGTCTTCTTGCGTGACGGCGGTCTGGGAACGTCGGCCGCCACGTTCCAGTTTTTCGAGTATAACGGACGGAAGCTGGGGCACCTGCTCGACCCACGGTCGGGTTGGCCGGCCGCCGGGACGGCCAGTGCCAGCGTCCTGGCCCCCACCGCCGCCGAGGCCGACGCGCTGTCCACGGCCGCGTTCGTCCTGGGGACTGTTGGCACCGAGCAGTTCCTGCGGTTGAAGCCGGGACTCGCCGCGGTCGTGCTGGACGATTCGTCCACGCTAATGACGCTCAACCTGCTCCCCGGATCGTACATTCCCCCGCCCGCGCGGACCTGACCACCATGAGCCACCTTCCCCTGCTTCTCCCGGTCCTCTACGCCGGACTCGCCGGCACCGCCCTGGCCCTGATAGTCGCCACCATCCAGAACCGCTGGTCAGTCCGCGTCTTCTGCCTGCTCGCCCTGCGGTTGGCGATCGGCTGGCACTTCCTCTTCGAGGGGCTGGGCAAAATCCACTCGCACCTCGTCGGGCCGACCGAGACCAACAAGCCGTTCACCAGCGAACCGTACTTCCGGGACGCCGACGGACCGCTCGGCCCGTTCGTGCGGCAGCAGATCGGCGACCCCGAAGAGATGGTGAGACGCAAGACCGAGCCTGCGGCCGTGCCCCCAGCACTGGCGGCGATAACCGACCCCAACCGCCGGCGGGCCGTCGGCTCGGCCGACATCCCCGACGAGGAGTTCGCCCGGGCGGTACCGGCCGCCGTCCGGGCCGAATGGGACGTGTTCACCCGAACGGTCTGCGAGAAATACCGGCTGACCGACGAGGAGAAGGCCCGCCTGACCGGCCCGCTGACCACGGCCGCCCTGGCCCGGTACGGCCGGTGGGTGGTCGGCACCGAGCCGCGCGACTCGAAGCTCAAGTTCGTCTCCGGCGACACGCCGCTGACGGCCCCCCAGCGGCTCGACTACATCCGCACGCGGCAGGCCGAGCTGGACGAGTTGCACAAGCGTCAGGCGGTCGGTCTGGGCAACGGCTACGGCTACGACATGGCCCGCATGAAGGAAGCCAAGTCCGTCATCGCCGCGGCCCGCACGGCACTGATCGCCGACGCCGACGCCTTCCTGCGCGAGCTGAAGGCCGACGCCTTCACCGCCCTCCGCGACGCCCGCCTCAACCGCGAAGCCCCGAAGCCCAGCACCTTCTTCGACAGCGACGAGAAGCTGCTGGCGATCCTGCCGCCCGCGACCGCCCCCGAGGCTCCGACGTTCGAGACGCTGCCGCCCCCCCTGCAGGAGTTGTGGAACCGACACCACGCGGCGTTCACCGGCTTCTACCCGCCTGAGCAATCGGAGTCGTTGGCCGCCGCCTACGACACGATCAAGGCCCGCCTGGCGAACTGGTACCATGACCGGGACGAGTTCGACGGCAGCCCTAAAGCGGGCTTCGGCCGGCTCGCGCGGGATTACGCCCAGAAGCGGCAACGGGCCGAGGCTCCGGGAGACGCCGGTGACCAGGCCCCGACCGCCCCGGCCCGGGCGGAGGCCGCCGCCGCCCGCACGGCCCTGCTGGCGGCCCTTGATGCCAAGGCCAACGACCTGCGGGCCTTGCTCACCGCGGCACTTCCGCCCGCCGTCGCCCAAGGCCCCCTGGAACCGGCCGCGACCGCGTCTCCCATCGCCCGGCTCGATACGGTGACGATGTGGTTCATCACCGCCGTCGGAGCGCTACTGCTTTTAGGGCTTCTCACCCCGGTGGCGTGCCTGCTCGGTGCCGGCTTCCTGCTGGCCACCTACCTGACCCACCCGCCGTTCCCCTGGCTGCCGCTGCCGCCGGGCACAGAAGGCAACCCGGTGTTCGTGAACAAGAACCTGATCGAGCTGCTCGCCCTGCTGACGATCGCGGTCCACCCGACCGGCCGCTGGATGGGACTCGACGCGATCTGGCACCGCTACGTCTTCCGTACCGCTGCCGACCCGACCTGACGACGAACCGACGGCCCGCCGCGGGACCGAAGTGCTTCCCGGCTGACCACCCCCGGCCAAGCACCCCGGCGAAGCACCCGGCCGAACACCCGACCGAACACCCGGCTGACCACAACTTTCCTGCTTCCCTGGGCGGACGCCCCCGCCGACAATAGACGAACGCAACCTCCCCGGAGACCGAGCGATGGCCCTCGACCTGACCGCCGACCAGAAGGCACAAGGTTCCCGCAACTTCGAGCAGACGACCGGTGAACTGTCCCGCCGCGGCTTCATGAAGACGATGGTGGCCGGCACCGCCGTGGTCCCCGTCTCGGCCTCGGTCTACTTCGGCTACCAGAGTTGGAAGGGTAACAAGGCGGTCAAGGCGGCCTTGATCGGCTGCGGCGACGAGGGCGGCGTTCTGCTGGGGGAACACAACCCCGAGTTCGTCGAGTTCGTGGCGTTCTGCGACATCCGGCCGACCAACAAGGAGCGGATCCTCTACGGCGACCCGAAGGTCGCCCTCCGCAAGGGGGTGGCCAAGATCTACGGCAGCGATTACGCCCGCAAGATGGGCGAGGACGACAAGCACTTCTTCACCGACTACCGCAGATTGCTGGAAAACAAGGACAAGCTCGGGCTGGAGATGGTCGTCATCGCCCTGCCCCTGCACCTGCACGCCTCCTGTGCGATCGACTGTCTGGAGGCCGGCCTGCACGTCCTGTGCGAGAAGCTCATGGCCCGCACCATCGGCCAGTGTAAGGCCATGATCAACAAGGCACGGGAGAAGAAGCGACTTTTGGCGATCGGCCACCAGCGGCACTACTCGATGCTCTACGCCCACGCCAATGAGGTGGTCGAAAGCGGCGTGCTCGGCGAGGTCAAGCACATCCGGGCACTCTGGCACCGTAACAACAGCTGGCCGTTCGTCGAGGACAAGGGCGGCAAGAAACTCGCCCGGGGCGTCAAGCAACCCGACCTCCGCGACGGCTGGTTCCCGGCCATCTACGACGAGGACTACCAGGCCCTGCTGAAGCACCCGGAGCGCTGGAACAAGGACTACGCCAGCATCGAACAACTCATCCGCTGGCGGCTCTACGACCGGACCGGCGGCGGGCTGATGGCCGAACTCGGCAGCCACCAACTCGACGCCTGCAGCATCTTCCTGGGCAAGGTCAAGCCCCTGTCGGTGGTCGGGGTCGGCGGCCGGTACTTCTACGGCGACGCCAACCGGCCCGGCAGCGGTCCCAACCCCCGCGAGTCCGACGACCACGTCTTCGTCACCTACGAATTCCCCGGCAAGAGGTACTTCGCCCGCGACGACAAGGGCCGCGTCCTCATCGAGAACAACAAGCCCAAGGTGGCCGACCCCAGCGACATCGTCGTCGTCACCTACACCTCGGTGAACACCAACGGCTTCGAGCAGTACGGCGAGTGCCTCATGGGCACCCGGGGCACCATGATCGTCGAGAGTGAACAGAACGTCTACCTGTTCAAGGAGAAGGACCCCACCAAGAGGGCCGAGAGCGACGCCCGGGCCACGAACGTGACGGTCACGACCGGCGGCGGCGGCAAGCCGGTCCTGGACTCCAGCAGTACCTGGGGCGGGCCTTCCGGGGCCGTCGTCAAGGAGGGCGGCAGCACGGCCGCCGTGAGCCGCGGCTACCGCGAGGAGATGGAACACTTCGCCTTCTGTGTCCGCGAACTGCCCGACGGGGCCGACCCCTATGCCACCGACGCCAGCGGCGACTACATCCTGGCCAAGGACAAGCGGCTGCCCAAGTGTCACGGCGAGGTCGCCATGGTCGACGCCATCCTGGCCCTGACCGCGAACATGGCGATGAAGCACCGCACCCGCATCAGCTACGAAGACAACTGGGGCTGGTTCGACGCCGCCAACCCCGAAGTCCCGGAGACGAAGTACGGCGAAAAGCCAGTGTGATTTCCCACCGCCGTCCCCGCCCGACCGCCCGCCATATCCTATCCTACCGGTGGTGAGCGGAAAGGTCGTCGCCCCCCGGGGCCAAGAGGGCTGAAGGGGGCACGCGGGGCGGGCGACACACACCGGCCCTGATGGCCCTCACATCCCCTGCCGTCACTCGGCCGGCTCGATCACGGCCGACATCGACCCTTTACAGCGCGCGATCCGCCGGTCGGGGCCGTAAGCGTGGATCTGGTCCCGCTTCAACTCGGCACGCTCCAGGCTCGTCGTGCACACGATCGCCCGGCCCTGCGTATCGACGATGCGGGCGAGCTGGAACCCCTTCTCGACCGGGTAGCCGAAGAGGTCCTTGAGCATCTCGATCACGTACTCATAGCTGTGGTCGTCGTCGTTGAGCAGGATGACGTGGTACGGCGGCTGCCGCCGGGTCCGCTGCTGCTGTTCGGTTTCCGTATCGGGCAGTGTGGTGGGTCCGGCCATCGCGGGGGAACTCCTCCGGGTCCGGGTCCGGGTTCGGCTCACACGGTGGTTGGCGTGACTAGTGGGTCTCGGGCGTCCGGCCCGTGAGTGTGGTGCCGGGGTCGCTTTCGGGGTCCCAGCGACCGAAGCACACGATCGCGATGTCGTCACTGGGGCTGCGGCCCTCGCAGTGGCGACGGACGGCGTTCAGGAGGACCTCGCCCATCCGCTTCGGTCGTGCGGCGTCGGGGCCGGCCGCCTCGCTCGGAATCAGGAAACGGTCGGCCGCATCACTCCCGAACGACCGGTCCTGTTTGTCCAGGGCGTCGGTGACGCCGTCCGTATATGTGGCGACGGTGTCTCGCGGCTCGAGCAACACCGTCACCGCTTGATAAGCATAACCCAACCGGATGCCGATCGGCAAGCCGCTGGCCGCCACCGAGATGATCGGTTGCAGGGTCCGTCTCGAGGCCGAGTACAACCGGGGACTGGTATGCCCGGCGTTGACGACCGTCAGGTTGTGCCGCACCGGGTCGAGAACCATCAGAACCAGCGTGACGAACTTGTCGGACATGCCGCCCTGGATCATCTGGTCGTTCAGCAGGCTCATGGCCCGGGCCGGGTCCGGTTGGGCCAGGAGTGAGTAGCGGACCTCGGAGGAGAGCTTGGCGACGAGCAGGGCGGCGGGGACGCCCTTGCCGGCCACGTCTCCCAGGACGACCGCCAGCCGACCCCCGGGCAGGGGCACGAAGTCATAGTAATCCCCGCCGACCGTCAGCGCCGGCGAGTAGTGCGAATAGAACTCGTAACCCCCGAGGATGGGCACCGTCCGGGGCAAAAAGCCGAGAAGGACCTGGCGTGCCAGCTCGATCTGGCTCTGGGCCACGGCCCGGGTGCGGGCCAGTTCGTGCGAAAGGGACCGGTCGATCACCACACTGGCGAGGTTTCCCAGGATGGCGAACAGGTGCAGGTCGTTGGTGTCGTAGGGCCGCTCGGGGTCGCGCGTCTCCAGGAGGAGAGCGCCGATGGTGTGACCTTCCGATGTCGCTAGGGGGGTACACATCAAGGACCGGTGCCCGGTCAGGAAACGCTCGGTGGCCAGGTGGGCCTTGACGGATTCCCGGGTGAGCTGGACGATCGTGCGGTTGTAGCGGGGCTCCTGGGCGTTGTCCGCCGGTCCCCGAACCATTCGCGGGACCGGTTGTCTGTCGAAACTTTCCGACAGCAGCACCAGACAGCGGCTCGAACCGCGGAACACGGCCAGGAGCGTGCCCACGACCTGTTCGAGGAGGAGGTCCAGTTCGAAGGTCTTAGCCAGGTTGGTATTGAACAGGATGTCGGCGACCAGCTCCAGGAGCGGGTCGAGTTCGGCCGAGCGGGCCGGGTCGGCACCCAGGGCCATGAGGTAGCGCAACCGGTCGGCGGGGGCCACGAGGAAATCGTGCCTCGCCTGCACCTCCAGAGGGAACACATCCTCTGCACGGAATTCGAACAGGAAGTCGCAGATCTCGATCTGGTCGTCGGGCTGTAGTACCTCCGGCTTGTGGGCCTCGAGCCGGGTCCGTCGCTGGCCGCGGTGCAGGTAAGTCGAGTTGCGGCTGCCGAGGTCTTCGAGCAGGAACTGACCGTCCTGCATGGTGATCCGGCAGTGGGTCCGGCTGACCGACTCCAGGGGGATCACCACCTGAGCGTTACGGGCGTCACGGCCAATCACCTGGGGCTGCGAACCGAGTTCGACCTCGGTGACCGGCGGCGGCTGGATCGGCGTCTTGATGAGAACGAGCGAGGGCATAAGTCCTTTTCTGGACGACGATCCGGTGGTAGCGACCGCTACTTCCATTTTTAGGCCGCGATCCGGTGGTGGCGGCCACGACAGTCCGTTTCTGGACGACGATCCGGTGGTAGCGACCGCGGTGTGGGATGAACAGAAAGGTCGTCGTCCCGTCGCAGGCGGATACCGGCTCGGGGGCCGGCCCACACGGGGACCGACCCGCGTCCGGCTATGCTAGCCCGCGTTCGGCTATCCTGACCCGCTCCGGTCGAGTTAGAGTCGTTACGTCGAGAGCTTGTGTCCGCTCAGGGGGCCGACCCGCGTCGAGCTTGCCGTGTTCGGACCCTGGCCGGCCTCGAGCCGACCGAAGCAGACGACCGCGATGTCGTCGGGTTGGGCCCGACCGTTGGCGTGTTTGCGGACGGTGTTGACCAAGCGCTCGCCGAGGCGTCGGGGCCGGCTGGCATCGGCCTGTAGGGCGTCGTCACTCGGCGACAGGGCCTGGAGGACCCCTTCGGCACCGAACATGACGCCGGCCGGGTTCTGGGCGTCGGTGACGCCGTCGGTGAAGACGATGAGGGAGTCGCCCGGCTCGAGCGTGACCGTGACGGCCTCGTAATCGTACTCCGGCAGCACCCCCAAGGGCGGCCCGGTCTGTTCGGTCGTGATGGCGTCGACGAGCGTTCCCCGGCAAGCCGAGTAGAGCAACGGGTTGATGTGCCCGGCGTTGACCACGGTCACCTGGTGCGTGGCGGGGTCGAGGACCAGGGCGGCGAGGGTAACGAAGCGGTCCTGGAGGCCGCCCCGGATCATCTGGTCGTTGAGCAAGCTGACCGCCTTCGCGGGGTTCCGCTCGGTCAGGAAGGAGAACTTGACCTCGGAGGAGAGCTTGGCGACGAGCAGGGCGGCGGGAACGCCTTTGCCGGCCACGTCACCCAGGACGACCGCCAGCCGACCGCCGGGCAGCGGCACGAAGTCGTAATAGTCCCCGCCCACCGTCAGCGCCGGCGAGTAGTGCGAATAGAACTCGTAGCCGGCGATGGCCGGCAGCGTCTGCGGCAGGAACCCGAGCTGCACCGTCCGCGCCAGCTCGATCTCCTTCTGTTTCTTCTCGTTCTCCAGGGCCGCCGCGTGCATGCGGGCTTTTTCGACGGCCACACTGGCCAGGTTCGAGACGGTGGTCAACAGGTTCAGGTCGTCGGTGACGAACTTCTTGACCCGGTCCTGCGTGTCGATCTGGATCGCCCCGAGCGCCTTGCCCTCGGCGGTCGCCAGCGGCACGCACATGACCGAGCGGATCTTGAACTCGGCGATGCTCGCGGCCGCCCCGAGCGAGGCATCGCTCGAGGCGTCCTCACTGAGGTACGACTGCATCGACTCGATGGCCTTGCGGACGATGGTGCGGCTGAAGCGGTTGTCGTCGTGCCCGGCCCGTCGGCTCTTGACGACCTTGGGGACCAGCCGGCCGCCCTCGTCGAGCTGGATGACGAAGCAGCGGTCCGCCTGCTTGAACGTGGCCAGCAGCACGTCGGCGATCTGGTTGAGCACCTGATCGAGTTCGAGCGATTTCGACAGCCCCGTGCTGATGTCGAGCAGGGCGCGGAGCCGGTCGGCCGGGGCGGCCTGCAGGAATTTCTGGGCACTGCCCCGCCCCTGGGTCGCCTCGATCGTCGTCATCGACCCCGCGTCGTCGTCCTCCTCCTCGGCCTTGGCCCGCTGCATGTGCGCGGGCAACTGGCTCGGCTTCTGGAACCGTTCGTCCCGGAACTGGAAGAGGAAGTCGCAGATCTTGATCCGGTCGTCCGGCTTCAGCGGCACCCGCTTGTCGGTGACCTCCTTGCTGTTCAAATAGGTGTGGTTACGGCTGCGGGTCCCGCGGCCGTCCCCGTCCTCGATGTAATACTGTCCGTCCTGGTAGGTGATCCGGGCGTGTTCGCGGCTCACGGCGTGGTGCGGAATGACGATCTGGCACTTCTCCGCGTCACGACCGATCACCTGCGTCTCCGTGGTCAGGGTGATGTGCTTGTTGGCGGCCACCCCTTCCGGGGATTTCAGCAAGATGAGAGATGGCATGGGAAGTCCGATGATGGCAAGTGGGGTGCCAATTCCGACACCCGCATGACTACTCCGATAACACCCGGATGTTAACTCCCCCCCGTCCGAAACGCAAGAAACACGACCGCCGGTCGGCCGAGAACGGCCGAGAACGGCCATTCCAGAAAGGCCACAACAACCAACCAACCGGGAATGTCTTCTGACCCGGATCGGCCCAACGACCCGCCACGACCGAACGACCCACGGCCGATCGACCTGGCTAGCTAACTAGCTACCTAGCTAGCCGGCGAGAAAGGCCGAGCGACTCGGTACGATCGATCGAATCGAGATGCCCCAACGGCCCTCGAGACGGCTCAGCTTTACGGGCCTTGGACCGCGGTGACGGACCTAGGTGACGGACCCGGGACGGCGAAACGACAGCGGGGCGGCCACCCGCCCCGCATGATTCCCCTGCTTCTGCCACCGGTTGCCGTGCCGAACCGGTCACGCACCAAGTCAGGATCAAGGTCGGTCAGTCGTCGTCCTCGTCATCGTAATCGTCCTCGTCGTCGTCATCGTCCTCGTCGTCGTCGTCGTCCTCGTCGTCATCATCAATGTCGTCATCGTCGAAATCGTCTTCATCGAATTCGTCGTCGTCGAATTCGTCGTCGATGTCGTCGTCGTCGATGTCGTCGATGTCTTCGTCATCGAGATCGTCGAGATCGTCGTCGTCGTCCTCGTCGTCGTCGTCGTCCTCGTCGTCGTAATCGTCCTCGTCGTCGTAATCATCGTCGTCAGCCACTGCGACGACACCGAAGAACGGGAGGGGGTGGACCGGCAGCGGCGACGATTCCTCGTCCACAGCGAGTCCTGGTGGCAGCATCAGACGGCAACCGGACATGGAAATCCTCGTATTATGCGGGAAAAGACCGAACGGACCCAAAACTCCACGTCTATCGGCGTCCGTCGGCGGGTGCTTCGGAGCAAGTCTGAGGGGTTCGCTCGGCCGACTCGGCTACCGCGACCCCAGACCACAGGTATTCGAACCGATCGTTCAGGCAACAAAATACGTTCACACGACCTACATCCAGTCCGTCAAAGGTAGACGCTTCTTAGGAAAGCCCCGAAACGGCGTCAAGCGACTCACTGGAAATTTACTGCGATCACAACATCTTGAAAAAAAGGGACTTATGAATTCCCTGGGGGGTCGCTCCGGGATTTTCGGTCCACTCCCGATGGGCCACGATCGCCGCCGCCGCTTCGCCCCGATCGGCGGTCGATCCGTCGTTCCGAGACCGTCTCGGCCGCCCGGTCGGGGCAGGTAATTTCGACTCGACCGGGGGTGACGGCCGAGATCCGATCAAACCCCGAGGTCCGTCCTCTTCAGTCCTTGCCACGGATTCAGTCCTTGCCACGGATCCGGGCCTTCAGGACGTGCCGCAGCCGTACCTCGATCTTCTCGTGCAGCTTAAGGATCTCCTTGTCCGAGAGGGTCCGGTCGGGGGCTTGATAGGTGAGGGCAAAGGCCAGGCTCTTGGTGTTCTCGGGGATACCGGCCCCGGTGTAAACGTCGAACAATTCGGCCGCGACCAACAGCTCTCCGCCGGCGGCCCGGATCTCGGCCAGGACCGCCTCGGCGGGGGTCTCGACCGGCACGACGACGGCGACGTCCCGTTTCGCCGCCTGGTAGGCAGAGAACGGCCGGTACAGGAAGCGATCCGGCACGGCCGCTGCGATCGCCTCGAAGTCGAGTTCCGCGACCGGCACCGCTCGTTCCCCGAACTCCTTGCCGAAGGCCATCGCCGTCTTCGGGTGCAGTTCTCCGAACACGCCGACCGGTCTTCCGTTGACGAGCAACTCGGCCGAGCGACCGGGGTGCAACCAGGACACCCCCCGGGCCGGGCGGAAGCTGACGGCCGGCAGGTGTAGCTCGGCGGCGAGCGCCTCGATTATCCCCTTCAGGTCGAAGAAGTCGAACTGTGGCGGCTTCGCGCCGGGGGCTTCGTCCCACGACGACGGCCCGCGGCGTCCGCACAGTACGACGGCCAGACGGCGGGGTTCGTCGGGGAGCCTCTCGCCGGGGCGAGGACAGTACACGAAACCGAGTTCGTACAGTGCGACCGAATCGACGTTCTTGAGGTTCTCCTGGGCCACGCCCAGAAGCCCCGGCAGCAACGACCGCCGCAGCACCGATCGTTCGGGGGAGATGGGGTTGAGCAGGGCGACGTGTTCCGCCCCGATGCCCAGCCGCGCCTCGACCTCCGGGCTGGTGAGGGCATAGGTGATCGCTTCCTGCAAGCCCAGGTCGGCGAGCAGGTCACGGGTCCGGTCTTCCCGTTCCAGTTCGGGCCGGCCCTGCGGTTCGGGCAACTCGAAAGGCAAGAGCCGCTCGGGCAGTTGGTCGTAGCCGGTGGTGCGGGCGAGTTCTTCGATCAGGTCGGCCTCCCCGGCTTGGATGTCCAGACGGGTCCGGGGCACGGTCACGGCCCAGCCGTCGGCGGTCGGCTCGGGGGTGAACTGCAGCGCTTTGAGCACCCGTTCGACCTCGGCCGCGGACATGTCGAAGCCGAGCACGCGCCGGACCTCGGCGCGTCTCAGGTGAACGACCTGGGACGGCGGCGGCGCGGGGTAGTTGTCGATCGTGCCGGCGAGTACTTCCCCGGCGGCGTGGCGGCGGAGCAGTCCGGCGGCACGGCCGGCGGCCGGGCCGACCAGGTCGGGGTGAATACCACGGCTGAAGCGGGTGCTGGCCTCGCTGAACAGGTTGAACTGGCGGGCCGTCTTGCGGACGCTCACCGGGTCGAAGGCGGCCGACTCCAGCAGGACGGTTCGCGTCGCGGCGGTGACCTCGGTCTCGGCCCCGCCCATGACCCCGGCCAGGGCGATCGGCCCGGCCGTGTCAGCGATCACCAGGTTCTCCGGGCCGAGCACCCGCTCCTGGCCGTCGAGCGTCCGCAGCCTCTCACCGGGCCTGGCCGGCCGCACGATGATGGAAGGCGGCTTCCCCCCGGAACGCTCCACCAGCACATCGTAATCGAAGGCGTGCAGCGGCTGGCCCCACTCCAGCATGACGTAGTTCGTCACATCGACCACGTTGTTGATCGGCCGCATACCGGCATAAACGAGGCGGGATTGCATCCACCGCGGGGCCGGCCTCACCGTCACGTTGCGGATCACACGGGCGGTGTACCGCGGGCAGAGCGCGGCCTCGGCGATCCCGACGCTCACCTTGTCGTGGACCGACTCGGCGACCGTCTCGACGCCCAGGTCCGGCACGGCGACTTCGGCCCCCGTCAGGGCCGCCACCTCGCGGGCGATGCCGAGCAGCGACAGGCACCGGGCCATGTTCGGAAGGATGTCGAACCCGACGACGATTTCCCCGAGCAGGTCGGCCAGCGGCGTGCCGGGGGCCGGGTCGTCGTCGTCCAGTATGATGATGCCCTCGTGTTCGTCGCTGATGCCTAGCTCGAAGTTCGACATGCACATCGCGTCGTTGAGGATGCCGCGGAGCGACTTCGGCTCCAGCACCGAGACCACCTTCTTGCCGTCCTTGTCGGTGTGGAAGTACCGGGTGCCCCGCAGCCCCAGCACGACCTTCATGCCGCTCTGTCCCGGCGCGATGTTGGTCGCCCCGGTGACGACCGTCTTGGGTTGGCCGGCCCCGTAGTCGAGCTTCACCAGTTTGAGCTTATCGGCCTCGGGGTGCTTGGTGATCTCCAGGACCCGGGCGACGACGACCTTGTCCCGCTCCCAGACGAGGCCGGCATCTTCGGGCCTGACGCGCAGCCCGGCGGGGACCGGCACGCCGAAGACACGCACGCCGGACGACTCCAGCCCGGCTACGGTGAGCCGCTCGACGAGTTGGCCCAGGTCGGCGGGTAGGGGGACGTAGTCGCGAAGCCAGGAGAGCGGGACGAGCATGGCGGTGTTCCGTGCGCAAGACGACTGTGCCATGCTAGGAGTCGGTCCGAGAACCGGCACGGGTGGGGCAGCGAGCGGAGGCGGGCCTGACGTCGGGGGAGAAGCCGGCCGCGAACCGACCGTCGCGGCGGTGTGTCGTTCGGGTCGCGGTCGGAGATTTTTTCGGCCGATCCCCCCTTGAAGGCCGCCGGGGAACGTAGCAGAATACCGTTCCGAAGCCCCTCTAGCTCAGTTGGTAGAGCAGCTGACTCTTAATCAGCGGGTCCTCGGTTCGAGCCCGAGGGGGGGCACTCCAGCGAATCGACGCAACCCGGTGCAAATCAGCGCCAGGTTGCTTGTTTTCTAGGGGTTTCCGACTCGCCTGCGGCGTCGATAAAGCCGACCCTTGTTCGTGCAACGATGCCGATTGATGCAGCCCGGCGTACCCGGTTGGTACGCCCGGTGGTACGCCCAAACGGACAACGTTGTCCGGTTTCCTCCGGTCCGAGGCGACCGGGCGAAGGGGGATGACGCCGGCCGGCGCGGGCGTGCTGCTTGCGGAAGCCGTCGCGGACGCCCCGCTGTTCGAGCCCCTGGGTGAACTGCTTGTGCGACCACACCCTCTCGCCGACCTCGACCGCCCACCGCTTGTACTCCTCGTACAGGTCATGGCTGCTTACCCGCTCGGCCGGGTCGAGCCGGCAGCACTCGGCCAGGAACATCCCGAGCACGTCCATCTCCTCGCGGTATCTGGCGGTCGCCTCTCGCACCCCATGCGGGGTGCCCAGCCCGTCCCGCTGCCACTCCAGACAGCCCCGCAAGGCCCAGGCCAGGATGCCGGGCATCTCGGCGGCGAAGTCGGCCAGCAGGTCCTCCAGCGGCCGCCGCTCCTCGTCGGGGATGCGGACGGCGAACGGCACCAGCCGCAGCCGGTCCCAGATGGCGTCGTCGGTGCCGCCGACCCGCGGCTTGTGGTTGGTCGCCAGGAAGATCTTGAAGTGGGGGGCGAACTCGAACCACTCGCCGCGCACGAACCGGGCCGCGACCCGGTCGCCGCCGGTGAGGTTCTTGACCAGGGCCTCGGCCGCCGCCGTCTCGGCTTGCCGCAGGCGTGCTTCCACCGTAGCCCGATACGCCGCTACCGCTGAGGCCACCTCGCGGCCGTCGGCGAAGCGTTCCTCGGCGTTCGCGGCCAAACAGCGGCGGGCGATGGCCAGCAGTTCCGCATCGGCCCCACAGGCATCGAGCCGAGCCAACACGTCGGCCAGGTCAGCACTCGCGGCCTTGGCGATCGTCTCGTACTTGGACGTGCCGACGAAGGCCGGCTGGCCCGTGAGGATCGCCGCCAGGATCGAACCCGGGGCGAATACGTCGGCCCGGGCGTCGACCGGCTCACCGCGGGCTTGCTCCGGGGCCATGTAGCCCGGCGTGCCCATGATCGTGCCGGCCGCGGTGTGCTGGACGTTGCCAGCATCCTCGAGCCGACGACGCGAGTCGTCGGGTTCGCCGGCATCACCCGTCAACTGGCGTTGACGGCTCGTTGTGTCCTTGGCCAAGCCCCAGTCCATCACCTGCACCTCGCCGAACTCGCCGACCATGACGTTGAGCGGCTTCAGGTCGCGGTGCAGGATGCCGCGACTGTGGGCGAAGCCGACCGCCTGACAGATCTGCTCGAACACCTGAATGAAACGCGGCAAGTCGTCCCGCGGCGACGACCGCTTCTTGAGCAGTTCCGCTAGCGTCTGGCCGCGGATCAGCTTCATCGCCAGCCACGGCGTGCCGTCGTCGAGCGTGCCGAGGGCATGCACCGGCGGAATCCCCGGGTGCGGCAACTTCGCCGTGATCTTGGCTTCCGTCACGAACCGCTCAGCGTTCGCCCCCGGCAGCAAGGTCTTGATCGCGACTTCCCGATCGAGTGACAGGTCGATGGCAGCTTAGACACGGCCGATGCCGCCTTTGGCGATCTCCGCGTCGATGCGGTAGCCGGGGATGCTCGCTCGGGGCTTTCGCGGACAGAGCCGGGACGAAGGACCTGGTGGCGTTGGTGGACAGTTCCTGACTGACAGCGACGGTGTCCGGCTGCTGTGGCCGCACGTGATCGACGGTGGGTTGCGGGTCGAGCGACGGTTCGGGCAACTCTCGGGATTTGCCGAATAAGGGATTCCGGAGTCATGGGGCGAGCCTCGTAGGGATTGATTAGAACGATCAGTTTATCAACAGTTATAATAACAGAAATTCTCCTCAAAGCTAGGGAAAAAGCGATCGAACAATCAGCCTCAACCGGCTGCTGCAGGTGTGTCTGGAGGCTCGCCGGTGGGGTCGGCTAGTGTCGTTCCGGCATGCGGGCGACGATCCAGATCAGACGGTGGGCACGTCAAAAAACAAGCAAGTCCGAAAAAGTGTTTGGCCCGGTATGGGGCTGGGTCTAGAATGCTTGAGCCTGTCTGTTTCAGCGAGGGTCGCTGGGGCCGTGGCAGGTCGAGTTGGGCTGTGATATTCGGGAAGAGACAGGATGAAGACAGGTTGTGCGAGCGGGCCGCAGTTCGGTCGAGAGAAGGCCGAGCCGGCCCAAGCGTTACCGGAGGAGGTCGTCGCGGCCTGGAAGAAGGCCGGGGCCAAGGTCGGCTGGATGGGGCTGGATGAGAGTGGACTCTGCTTCTTTGCTGACAAGGCTGAGAAGTTGACCGGAGCAGTGCCGGCCTTTGAGTTCTTCGCGTGGAAGGAAGGAAAGTTGGTTAAGCTGCCAGTTCCGGCGGTGCCTTTTGGGCTGAGCCTTTACCAAGCCCGGGTGACGGACGCGGGGCTGAAGGAGTTGGCCGGGCTGACGAGCCTGCAAACGCTGGACCTGGGCTGCACCGCAGTGACGGACGCGGGGCTGAAGGAGTTGGCCGGGCTGACGAGCCTGCAAGAGCTGAACCTTTGGGGCA
>Ga0308417_1000051_pt1 | contig 94020 bp, 62 predicted proteins | sample HotsprSampleOS65_FD_203528 | JGI IMG/M metagenome (GOLD analysis project Ga0308417, IMG submission 203528) | Hot spring phototrophic mat microbial communities from Octopus Spring, Yellowstone National Park, Wyoming, United States - 20090730_OS65 ... | reverse complement strand
CCCAGGTGCGTGGTCGCGTGGGCCTGCGGGTCGAGGTCGATGACGCAGACCCGCTTCCCGAACCGGGCCAGGGCCGCCGACAGGTTCACCGTCGTGGTCGTCTTGCCCACGCCGCCCTTCTGGTTGATGACCGCGATCCGTCGCATGTGAAGCGTCTCCGTAAGACGACCGGCCGAACCGAAGCCGGGCGATCGTCACCGCTTGCCAGATCCTCGACCGGGCTTATAACCTCGGTATCCTCTCCCCGACCAGCCCAACCGAGCGCGTGCCGCGGACGTGTCGTCGGGGCACCGCCGCACGGCCGGACGATCCCGTAATCGAACGCTCTCGTCTTTCCCAACCCTGGAGCCGTTCCACGATGTCCACTCCCCGTCAGAAGGCGATCGAGTCGATTGCCGACACCGAGTACGACCTGAACCAGATCGACTTCCGCAGCACGCACATCAAGGACCTGTTCGGCTCGTTGGTGTTCAGTGAGGAGGTGCAGAAGGCACGTCTGCCCAAGCCGGTCTTCAAGGCCCTACAGAAGACGATCCGCCAGGGCGTGCCGCTCGACCCGTCGATCGCCGACGCCGTCGCCAGTGCGATGAAGGACTGGGCGATCGAGCACGGGGCCACCCACTTCACCCACCTGTTCCAGCCGATGACCGGGCTGACCGCCGAGAAGCACGACAGCTTCCTGACCCCGACCGGCACCGGATCGGCGATCGCCGAGTTCAGCGGCAAGGAGTTGGTCAAGGGCGAGCCGGACGCCAGTTCCTTCCCCTCCGGCGGCATCCGGGCTACCTTCGAGGCCCGCGGCTACACCGCCTGGGACCCGACCAGCCCGGCCTACATCCGGGAGGCCCCCAACGGGGCCACCCTGGTCATCCCGACCGTCTTCGTGTCCTGGACCGGCGAGGCCCTCGACAAGAAGACGCCGCTGCTCAAGAGCATGGAAGCCCTCTCGACCCAGGCCCTGCGGATCCTGCGACTGTTCGGGAACAACGAGGCCAAGAAGGTGTTCACGACCGTCGGCCCCGAGCAGGAATACTTCCTGATCGACAAGAACTTCATCTACGCCCGGCCGGACCTGCTCAACTGCGGCCGGACCCTCTTCGGGGCCAAACCGCCCAAAGGCCAGGAACTCGAAGACCAGTACTTCGGCACGATCCCGGAGCGGGTCATCGCCTGCATGGCCCACTGCGAGGCGGAGCTGTTCAAGCTGGGCGTGCCGGTGAAGACCCGGCACAACGAGGTCGCGCCGAGCCAGTACGAGATCGCCCCGATCTACGAGGACTCGAACCTGGCGACCGACCACAACCAACTGTGCATGGACGTGCTGCGGCGGACGGCCGAGAAGTACGGTCTGGTCTGCCTGCTCCACGAGAAGCCGTTCGCCGGGATCAACGGCAGCGGCAAGCACAACAACTGGAGCATGGCGACCGACCAGGGCGAGAACCTACTCAACCCCGGTGACAACCCGCACGACAACGCCCAGTTCCTGGTCTTCTGCGTCGCCGTCATCCGGGCCGTCGCCAAGTACCCCGAACTGCTCCGCGTCTCCGTGGCCAGCTCCGGCAACGACCACCGGCTCGGGGCCAACGAAGCCCCCCCGGCGATCATCTCCATCTTCCTCGGCGACCAACTCCAGGACGTGATGGACCAGCTCGAGCGTGCCGACCTCAAAGGGACCAAGCAGGGCGGTTACATGGAGGTCGGCGTCTCGGTCCTGCCGAAACTGCCGCGGGACGCCGGCGACCGCAACCGCACCAGCCCCTTCGCCTTCACCGGCAACAAGTTCGAGTTCCGGGCGGTCGGCAGCTCCGCCTCGATCGCCGGCCCGAACACGGTCCTGAACACGATCGTGGCCGAGTCCCTCGACTACATCGCCACCCAACTCGAGGAGGCGACCCGGTCCAAGCCGCTCAACAAGGCGATCCAGGAACTGCTCCCGGCCATCCTCAAGGAGTCGAAGAAGGTCATCTTCAACGGCGACGGTTACAGCGAGGAATGGCACCGGGAAGCCGAAAGACGCGGCCTGCCCAACCTGAAGAGCACGATCGACGCCATCCCGGTCATCATCCGCAAGGACACGATCGAGCTGTTCACGAAGTACAAGGTCTACACCGAAAAGGAACTGCATAGCCGTTATGTGATCTTCAGCGAGAAGTACGCCAAGGAAGTGACGATCGAGGCGAACACGATGATCAACATCGCCAAGACGATGATCCTGCCGGCGGCGATCCGCTACCAGGGCCAGGTGGCCTCGGCCGTGAACGCCACCAAGGCGGCCGGCGTCGATGCCGGTGCCCAACTCGAGGCGCTCCGCGAGTTGACCGACACGATCACGAAGTTCCAGGCCGCGACCGCCTCGCTGGAGAAATCGCTCCACCACCAACCGGACGGTGACGCCTACGCCCATGCCCGCTACATGAGGGAGGCGGTCATCCCGAAAATGAACGAACTGCGCACCTGGGGGGACAAGCTCGAGACGATCGTCAGCGACGACCTCTGGCCGCTGCCGACGTACCGCGAGATGCTCTTCTTCAAGTGAGCATCAGCCGTCCGGGAGCAGTCCTCCGGACGACGACGCCACGGCAACACAGGGTCAGCAAGGTCACCGCCGAACCGGTCGAGGTCGCACGCGGACTCGACCGGTGATCGAATCCGAGACCGGGTTGGGGGGTAGCGGGGCAGCAGGCACGAAGTCTCCGGACACCACTGCTTACCAGTGCATCCACAACTGCGGGATCAACCGAAACGCCCCCGAATGTAGTCTTCGGTTTGCTTTTCCCGCGGCTGATGGAACAAAACCGGTGTCGGCCCGGATTCGACCAGGTGGCCCTCGAAGAAGAAGGCGGTCTGGTCGGAAACCCGGGCCGCCTGCTGCATGTTGTGCGTCACGATCACGATCGTGTACTGCCGTTTCAACTCCCCGATCAACTCCTCGATCGCGAGAGTCGATTTCGGGTCCAGGGCGCTGCACGGCTCGTCCATGAGCAACACCTCCGGGTCGGTGGCCAGCGCCCGGGCGATGCAGAGGCGTTGTTGCTGTCCCCCGGAAAGCTCAAGCGCGCTGGCACCGAGCCGGTCCTTCACCTCGTCCCAGAGGGCGGCCTTGCGGAGACACCGCTCGACGAGCGGGTCGAGGCGGCGGCGGTCGCTGATCCCGGCGACCCGCGGCCCGTAGGCGATGTTCTCGTAGATCGACTTCGGGAAGGGGTTCGATTTCTGGAACACCATGCCGACCCGGCGACGGAGTTCGACCGGCGTCATGCCGTCACCGTACACGTCGGCCCCGTCGAGAGCGATCCGGCCCGTCAGCCGGGTGTCTTCGATCAAGTCATTCATCCGGTTCAGCAGCCGCAACAAAGTACTCTTGCCGCAACCGCTCGGGCCGATCAGGGCCGTCACCGTTCGTTCCGGGACGACGAGTGAGACGTCGAACAGCGCCTGTTTGGTCCCGTACCAGAAGTTCACCGCTTCGATGCGGAACTTGGCCGCGCCGGTCGGGGTCGGGGTCGGGGTCGGGGTCGGGGTCTGCTGCATGGCCTGTCAAGCCGGGCGTGGTCGGTGTCGGGCGTGCGACGACTCGTGTGCCCAAGCTGGGGTGAGTCCGCGGCGCTCAGTGCCGTGACGCGAGTAAGCGACGGGAGTCTTAACCGACCGGCATGAAGGAATTGCGAAGAAGCGATGACGACTCCGGGAACACCGGGGAAATCGCGTCGCGGCGGGATAACAACTTCTTCATGAAACCTTGACGCTCACGCCGTTCTTCCCACTCGCCGCGGCAAATATGCTGAGTGCGTCGTACACCCGGAGGTGGCTGCCATGGCACGAGTCTCGAAACTGATGGCGTTGCTGCTCGGCGCGGTGCTGGCGTGGGGCTGTGGTTCGGCCGGGGGCCGGGCCGCCCGCGTCAGTGCCGGAGGGGCCACGTTCGTGGACCCGATCATGCAGAAGTGGTCGGGCGAGTACAAGCGGACGCAGAACGTGGAGGTCGATTACGTCGCCAAGGGGTCGGGTTACGGTATCACCAATGTCACGTCGCGGAACATCGACTTCGGCTGCTCCGACGCCCCGATGACCGCCCGGGAACTGGAGGCGGCGAAGGCGGCCGGCGGCGAAGTCGTTCACGTCCCGGTTACGATCGGGGCCGTGGCGATCATTTACAATCTGCCGGGAGTAGCGGAGCTGCGACTGAGCGGTGAACTGCTGGCGGACGTTTACCTGCGGAAGATCACCCGCTGGAACGACCCCGCCATCGGGCAACTGAACCCGGGTGTGGCCCTGCCCGACCTGCCGATCACGCCGACCGCCCGGGCCGAGGGGAGCGGGACGAGCAACATCTTCACGGAGTACCTGTCCAAGCGGAGCGCGGAGTTCCGCGAGAAAGTCGGCGTGGGCAAAAGCCCGAAGTTCCCGCCCGGCGTGGAAGGCAAGAACGGCAGCGACGGCCTGGCCGACTTCGTGAGGGCCACCAACGGGTCGCTCGGTTACGTCGAGATCGCTTACGCACGCCGGGGGAATCTTGCCTATGCCTCACTCGTGAACCGGGCCGGCAAGGTCGTCCGCCCCGAGGCCACGGCCGTCACCGCCGCGGTCGGGGAAGCGATGAAGCAGCCGCAGGATACCGAGCCGTATAGTCTCCACCCGCTCACCTTCTCCTTCACCGATGCCGGGGGGGAAACGTCTTATCCGATCGTCGGAGCGAGCTACGCGATCCTGTTCAAGAAGCTGCCGGCCGATCGGGGTCGGGTCGTCGTCGACTTCCTGAAGTGGGCCGTGTCAGACGGTCAGAAGTACGCCACGGAACTGGATTATGCCCCCTTGCCGACCGAATTGACGCAAAAAGCCTGGGAGTTGCTGGATACGGTGACGTTCGAGTGAATCCGGTCGGGTCGATACGATACCACGGGACACCGCCGACGCTCAATACCCCGGACCGACCGACCGCACGCGACCGATGACCACCGGAGCGATGGCCGGGGATCGATCGCCGGGTGAGAGCCAATCTGCCCCGGCCATCCGATGAGTACAATGCTGCCGCCCGCCCTTCGCACCACCATACCGTTCGGGGACCGGCTCTTCGCGGGTCTGGCCCAGGCGGCGGGCCTGTTCGTGTTGGGGACGGCCGCCTCGCTGCTTCTCGTTCTGACCTACCAGGCGTGGCCGGCCCTCAGCCGGTTCGGCGAACTGGGCGTGCTGCGGAGTACCGACTGGAACCCGGACCGGGAATCTTACGGCGGGCTTCTGTTCGTATACGGCTCGATCGCCTCCTCGCTGATCGCAATGCTACTGGCCGTACCCCTGGGCATCGGCTCGGCCGTTTACTTGTCAGAGATCGCCACGCCGCGGGTCCGCAAGCTCTGTTCGTTCCTGCTGGAGCTCCTGGCGGCCATCCCCAGCGTCATCTTCGGCTTCTGGGCGATCGAGTTTTTGGCCCGCCGGGGTCTGGCCCCGGTTTACGGCTGGCTCGGGGTAGACAATCAATCCGGGGAAGGAATCCTGACAGCCGGGTTGGTGCTGGCGATCATGATCCTGCCGTACATCACGGCCTTGAGCTTCGACGTCTGTCAGGCGGTGCCGCGGTCGCAACGGGAGGGTTCGCTGGCCCTGGGGGCCACCCGCTGGCAAACGATCTGGTACGCGGTGCTGCCGTATGCCCGGCCCGGGATCGTCGCGGCGTGCCTCTTAGCACTGGGCCGCGCGATCGGGGAGACGATGGCCGTGACGATGGTGATCGGCAACGCCCAGCACTTCTCCTTCAACCCGACGTCGACCGGCGACTCGATCCCCAGCCTGCTGGCCAAGCAACTTCACGAGACCGGCCCGGCCGAGACCGACAAGCGCGCCGTCCTCATCTCGCTCGGCCTGATGCTGCTCGTGATCACACTGGTCATGAACCTGGCCGGGCGGCTTCTGATCCGCTGGACATCACGGCCGCGGTCCCGGCCCAGACGCCTGATCCGCATGGGGGAAGGGACGCCTCGGGAGGGGACGAGTGAGGACATCGACCTGACAGCTCAGCAGGCCCGTGCCGCCCGTTGGGACCGACTGATGACCCGCGTCCTTGCCGCCTGCCAGCTCGTCACCGTCACCCCGCTGTTCCTGATCTTGGGTTTCATCACTTACCGGGGGGCGGGCGAGGTCACCGGGTCTTTCTTCACCAACCTACCCAACGACGAACCACCGGGGCTGGCCCATGCCCTGGTCGGCAGCGTCACCCTGGTCGGTCTGGCGTCCGTCTTCGCCGTGCCGGTCGGACTGTTCGCGGCCGTCATGCTCAGCGAATTCCGCAACCACCGCCTCGTTCCGACGCTGCGGTTCGTGACCGAACTGCTCGGGGGGGTCCCCTCGATCGTGATCGGCGTGTTCGGCTATGCCGTGTTGGTCTACCCGTTCTGGTTATCTGCCGGTGAGCGCGGCTGGGGCTACTCGGCTTGGGCCGGCGTCTTCGCACTCGGCGTGATGATGCTGCCGGTCGTCGTCCGTTCCGCGGAAGAAGCGATGCGGCTGGTACCCAACGGTATTCGCGAGGCGAGCTATGCTCTGGGGGCGACGCGGCGGCAGACGGTGATGAGGGTGGTGATCCCGGCGGCCCTGCCGGCGATCATTACCGGCGTGCTCCTGGCCGTCGGTCGGATCGCCGGGGAGACGGCCCCGCTGATCCTTACGGCCCGCGGCTCGCAATACTTCGCCCGCTCGCTTTCCGACCCGACGCCGTCACTGCCCTACTACGTTTACGACTTCGCCACGAAGCCCGACGAGGTCCGCAAGAACCTGGCCTGGGCCGGGGCCTTCGTGTTGATCGTGGTGGTGTTTCTCCTGAACACCTCCGTGCGTCTGTTGTCCGGCAAACGGGTCGTGGCGGCCGCTCGGGGCGACTAAGCCGACCCGATACCGCGGCTCGACACCCAGCCTCCGATTCCGAGCCTCGATTCCCTGCCCCCAACTCCCTGCCCCCAACTCCCTGCCCCCTTACTGACCACCCGGTCACGGCCGCGATCGAGTGACAGATCAAGGTCGGAAAACGAGCGTGGGGGTAAGCGCGAGAGGTGTGCGGCAGTGCGAAGTGCGCCGCGGTGTCCGGTCATACGCGGTAAAGTCGCGAGGAAGTGGAGCGGTGCTCGAGGCTCAGGGGCAGGCGAAACGATCCGGGACGGGTCACTACGGCAAGGGGTTGGGTGCCAGGAACGTCTCGGGCGGCTCGGCCTTCGGCACCACCACGACGCCGCCTTCGGTGACGACGAAGCCGCGCCGGCGGTCGAACTCCGGGTCATAGCCCAGAACCGTGTAGGGGGGCAACTTCACCTCTTTATCGATGATGGCGCGGCGGATACGGCAGTACCGGCCGACATCGACCCCGTCGAGCAGGATCGAGTCTTCCACGACGGCGTAGCTGTTGATCCGCACCCGGGGGGAAAGGATGCTGCGGCGAACCTGCCCGCCGGACACGATGCTGCCGGAGCAGACGATGCTGTCATGGGCCTCGCCCCGTCGGGCCTGACCGGGCGGGCCCTCGGCGGAGAAGACGAACTTGGGCGGCGGGTTCTGCGGCTGGAAGGTACGGATCGGCCACGTCGAGTCGTACAGGTTCAGCACCGGGTCGACGGCGATCAGGTCCATGTTGGCCTGGTAGTAGGCGTCGAGTGTGCCCACGTCCCGCCAGTACGGCACCGCCTTGCGGTTCTCGTCGCGGAAGCGGTAGGCGAACACCCGCTGGCCGCTGTCGATCATGCCAGGAATGATGTCCCGGCCGAAATCGTGGTGGCTGCTCGGGTTCGCCGCGTCCTGGCAGAGAAGCTCGAACATGAGCCGGGTGTTGAACACATAGATGCCCATCGAGCCGAGGGCGTGCTTCGGGTCGCCGGGCATGTGATCGGCCGTTTGCGGCTTCTCCTGGAACGCCAGGACACGGTCGTCCTCGCCCACCTGCATGATGCCGAAGTGCCTCACTTCGCTGAGCGGGACGGGGATGCAACCGATCGTCACGTCGGCCCTGCGGTCGCGGTGGGCCTGGATCATGCCGCCGTAGTCCATCTTGTAGATGTGATCGCCGGCCAGGATCAGCGTCAGCTCGGCGTCCGACCGCTCCAGCGAGTAGATGTTCTGGTAGATCGCGTCGGCGGTGCCCTTGTACCAGGTCTCGTCGATCCTCTGTTGGGGCGGGAGGACCTCGACCGACTCCCCGAGTTCGGTACTCAGGAAGCCCCAGCCGGCGCGGATGTGTCGGTCGAGGCTGCGGGACTTGAACTGCGTCACGACCACGACTTGTCGCAGTCCGCTGTTGATGCAGTTCGACAACGTGAAGTCGATGATCCGATACAGTCCGCCGAACGGCACGGCCGGCTTGGCCCGGTCGCGTGTCAGAGGTTCGAGCCGGGTTCCCTTGCCTCCGGCCAGGATCACGGTCAGAACGCCTTTCATGCCGGCTACCTCCGCTCGTTTTCACATTCTCGCGGCCGCCCCGCTGCTAGAGAAGGGGTGGACGGAAGGGTGGGGCGACCGGAGAGACCCGCGCGTCGGACCGGCCGGGGCTCAGGTCGCGGCGGCGGCGACCTCGTCGTAGAGCCGGGCCAGTCGCTCGGCTGCCGGGGCCAGCGCGAAGTGGCTCCAGACCCGTGCCCGCCCGGCCTCTCCCATCCGCTCGGCCAGCCGGCGGTCCTCCAGAAGTGTGCGGACACGGGCCGCGAAGGCGGCACGATCTCCACTCGGTACCAGGAAGCCGGTCGTGCCGTCGTCCACGACTTCCTCCATCTCGGGGGTCCGCCAGGCGACTACCGGCTTGCCCGCCGCCATGCCGTAGAGTGCCTCGTACACGCCGCCCCGTGGTGTGACGACCCACACGACATCCGCCCGGGCCATCGCCACCGGGTGGTCGGAACGAGCCTCGGCGAAGTGGACGCGGTAGTCGTCGAAGGCCAAGGCCCGGCCGAACTGTTCGAGGCTGGCGAGCCGCGAGCCGCTGCCGAGAATGACCAGATGCAACTCGCGGTTGTCGTAGCGGAGCATGTCAAAGGCGACGATGGCGTCCTTCCCGGCCCTGACCGCGGCACCGGCCACACTCGTGACAACCAGCCGAGAGCCGGGGGGTAGACCGAGCGACCGGAGGGCCGTTTCTCGATCCGGCGAGGAGACTGGTTCGGGGGCCGCCGGACCGAGTCGGGTCACGAGACGCGGATCGATCCGCAGCCGGGCGTAACGGACCTCGTCGGCGCGTGTCCAGGCGATCACGCGGTCGGCCGCCCGCAGTTGCCGCACGGTGAGCCAGCCGGCCAGACCGGTGCCGGGGAAGGCGGCATCCGAAGCGACGAGCCGGGGAGCCGTTCGCCCCCGCGTCCGGCCTGGCACGAGCAGACACGACAGACGGACGGCGAATCGCCCGACGGCGTGCAGGATGTGCGGCTCCTCCTGCCGGACGGCACGTAGCACTCGTCGGTACCCGCTCAGGTCGAAGGACGAACGCAGCGGCCAAGCGAGAACAGTCGTACCACTGGCCCTCAGTTCCCGTGCCGTCGAGTCGGGCACCGCAGGGGCATGATCATCGGCCACACCCATGACCACCCGGTAGCCGTGCCGGGACAGTTGCCCGGCGAGTGTCGACGCGGTCGCGACCTCACCGCCGTCTGCTTCGGAGAGGAGGAAGAACACGCGAGTCGGCATGGCCCCCGGCCCCGATGACGACGCAGAATGCAAGCGTCTCCAGTTTAGGAACCGGCTCCGGTCCGCGGCACCGGCCTCCGGCACTCGGGTGATTCGCGGCCGCTGCCCCCTTCGTCACAGCGACCGGACCGGCTCCTCATAGTCTTCCTCATAGTCTTGTCTTTTTTCATCCCGTCCTGAACGCCCGACCACACTCCGCATGTTCCCCGCATGTGACCGCTTCACCGACACAGCCTCACCGATTCAGCAACACGCCGTCGTTTCCAAGTGGAAGGTCAGGCACGCATCCCCCGAAGCCGGCGCTATCGACGATCGGTCATGTCTCCTTAACCCTACACCCGCTATCATGGGAGTGTGATCGATCCGATAGGGCCACCGACCGCGGCCACTCCCCCCATTCCCATGAACCGTCTCAGCCCGCAGGAACTCCCCTCTTTTGTTCGGAAGTACCGGCTCCCCGGCGGTCGCCTACGTCGCCTCCGTGTGCTTTACCCCAAGCCCAAGGAAGTGGTCGTCGAGTTCAGCCTGACCGTGCGGGAGACGATCAAGCAACTCGGGACCGAACCCGGCAAGGTCCGGCTGGTCTTGCGGCTCGAAGGGGTGGAGGAATTCCGCTTCCAGATGCGTCCGAGCCGACCACGGGCGATCATTACCGAAGCCCGGATCGGTCACCTGAACGGCCTGTTCTTCGTCAACCTGGATGCCTGGAGCCTGGAGCCGGGCGAACAGGCAAAACTCCACGACTACCGGGGTAGCGAAGTCTACGCAGGCGGTCGTGAACTGTTGTGGAAGGCCATCATCCCCGGACTAAAGTAACAGCTCGCGCCCCGGGTACGAGCGGTCACGGCAGTAAGCCTCGTGCTATGCACCTGGCACGTGACGCCGTCGGATCCGATCGACCTTGGCCGGCGACGTGTCCGAGGTAGTGAGTGACCGTGACTGTCGCGGTCCTGAAACGCCACGGTCCTGAAACGCCGCGGTCCTGAAACGCCACGGTTGGTGGCGGGGGACTGGTCGGGGACAACGAACTGCCCCGGTCGGGGGATCGTATAAAGAGTTAATACCTCTCCGTGACGAGGCGACCTGTCATGCAGCTCCCCCCGCGCTCGGAGCAGGAAATTGCCGCCCGCCTGGATTCGCTGCGCATGAATGTGGGCAAGGCTTTCCTGGGCAAGCCCGATGTCGTGCGTCTGGCCCTGGTCGCTCTCCTGGCCGACGGGCACCTGCTCCTGGAGGACGTGCCGGGGGTCGGCAAGACGATGCTCGGCAAGGCCCTGGCCCGCAGCCTCGGCTGCCAGTTCTCGCGGGTCCAGTTCACGCCCGACCTACTGCCCGGCGACCTGATCGGCGTCACGGTCTATCGGGAGCGAGAGGGCCGCTTCGAGTTCCAGCCCGGGCCGCTCTTCGCCCAGGTCGTGTTGGCCGACGAAATCAACCGGGCCACCCCGCGGACCCAGTCGGCCTTGCTCGAGGCGATGCAAGAGCGGCAGGTCACCGTGGATGGGGAGACGCGCCGGCTCGGCCCTCCGTTCCTCGTCATCGCGACACAGAACCCTCACGAGTTCGAGGGCACCTTCCCCTTGCCCGAGAGTCAACTGGACCGGTTCACCCTGCGCGTCAATATCGGCTACCCGGACCGGGAGACGGAGCGGGCGATCCTGTCGCAGCACCGCAGTGGAGAACCGGTCGAGATTCTGCCGGCCGTGCTTTCCCCGAGCGAGGTCCTGGCCCTGCAGGAGCGGACCCGCTCCGTCCAGGTCGATCCGGCCGTCGCGGATTACCTGCTGGACCTGGTTGAGGCGACCCGCTCTCATCCCGATGTCGTCCTCGGTGCCAGCACGCGGGCTTCCTTGGCCCTGTACCGGGCCGCTCAGGCCCTCGCCCTGACGAACGGCCGGGACTATCTGGTGCCCGACGACGTGAAGGCCCTGGCCGTGCCGGTACTCGCCCACCGGATCGTGACTCGCGGTTGGACGCAGGGCGGACACCCCGATGCCACGCCGGTGATCCGTGACGTCCTCGCCAAGCTCAAGGTGCCGTCGTGAAGCGGGTCACCGAGAACGCCGAGACGAACCACACCCCGGGGCGGCTGCGACTCACCGGCGACGGTGTCATCTGGCTGCTGGCCGCGGTGCTACTGGCCGCGGTCGGCTGGTACAAGAGCATCAACCTGATCTTCCTGCTGGCATACCTGATGCTCGCCCTGTTGGTCGTGAACGGGGTCGTCGCCCGTGCCCAGGTCCGTCGCCTGGTCGTTCGCCGCGCCGAGGCTGCGCCCGTTTACGCCGGTGAGCCGGTAGTTGCCCGCGCCGAAGTCCGCAACACGGGTCAGGGGCCGGCCACGGCCGTCGTCGAGGAACGTGTCGGGAATGCCCCCTTGCGCTGGTTCGTCCACCGGCTCGGCGCGGCTCACGTCTCGACCTGCGAGGCGGTACGAGTCGTGGCCCACCGGGGGCAGTACGCCGCGAGCCTTCGCGTCCTCTCCGCCGCACCGCTCGGTCTTGTCCAGGCGGAACGGCGGTTTTCGAGTGAACCCCCCGTGGTCGTGCTACCGGCTTGCGGGACCGCCGACCCGGAGGGACTGCGGCGCTGGCTCGTGCGCGAGTCCGGCGAAGACGGCCGGGCCCGCAGGGTGCTCCGTCGCATCACCAGCGAGCAGGCCGAGGTCCGCGGGGTTCGGCCCTACCGTCCGGGGGACTCGCTTCGCTTGGTTCATTGGCGGTCCACGGCCCGTCGCGGCCAGATGATGGTCCGCGAGTTTGACGCGGCCCCGGCCCTGACGCTCGTCCTGGTCGTCGAACCGTGGCTGCCGGTCGGGTCGGGCGACGAACAGCGGGCGGCCCTGGAAGCGGCCCTGTCCCTGGCGGCCACAGTCGCGCGTACCTGGCACACGGCGATCGGCGCGTCGGTGCTGTGCGTAGTGGCGGGACAGCCGGATTCGCTACGGAGTGCCGGACCGAGCGAGGCCGGGCTGCGGCTGGCGCTCGCCCCCCTCGCCTCCGTGACCGGGGGGGCTACCTTCTCCCCGCTCGGACCTCAGGACTTCAAGCGACCCCTGGCTCGAACGGCACGGCTGGTCGTCAGCAGTCGGCCCGCCAGCCCCTACGCCGCGGCCCTCGCGGCTCGCACCGGCCGCCCGTTCGTGGCACTCTCCCCGGCCGACCGACCCCCTTGGTACTCACCCCCCGTGGTTACCCCAAAAACGCAGCGAGGATGACCAGCCGTCACACCGTCCGACAAGCCGGACGGGCTGAACAGACCTGACCGACAGGCCGTGCGAACCGACAGGCCGAACAGCGACATGCCGAGCGAACCGATCTTCCGCTTCAGTCTGTACCTCACCTTGGGTCTGGCCTGCGTGTGTGTGGGCTACGCCGAGCACGACATCTTCCCGGAGGTTCCTTACCTGGCCGGTCTGGTGGTCGTGGCCCTGGTGGTGCTCTACCGTCTGGAAGGGCGGTACGAGCTGCTCACCATCCCGGAGGCGAACCGGTTGGGGCTTCTGATCGGCATATCGAACCTGATCTGGGCCGCGTACCGACTCGTCTGGGAGGTGCGGCGCGAGACGAGTGAGTCGTCGGATGTGCAACTGGTGCTGGTGGCGGTGGTGGGGCCGCTGCTGATCACCTCGGTGGTGGCCAAGCTGGCACGACGGGAGAAGCACCTGGGCGATTACTGGGGCTTTCACGCCGCCGGGCTGGCCGCCGTCGCCCTCAGCGGGGCCTTGGCCGAAGACCCGACCTGCTTTCTGCTCGCCTCGTTCTATGCCGTGGCCGCGACCTGGAGCCTGACTCTTCTCCAACTCCGCCGGGCGGCCGGGTTCGTGCCCGGGATTCCGAACCGGCCGGCCCCGCCCGTCGTGAGCGGCATCATCACCCCCGCTTCCGCCCGCACGGTCGTCCCGGCCCTGACCCTGGCCGCGACGGCGGCGGCCCTGGCTTTTCCTTTGTACTTTCTCACGCCGCGATCCGGGGCCGACAAACTGAGCCTAGGCAAGCCGCGCGTCGAGATCGGCTACGCCGCCGACCAGATGATCGACCTGAGGCGGACGGGCAACCTGGAAGCGAACCCGGCCCCGGCGTTCTTCGTCGAGGCCGAGATCGACGGCCGACCCCAGACCGACCTCCCACGCGACCAGCGCTGGCGCGGTCGTGTCCTGCGGAGTTACGAGAACGGGACCTGGCAGACCGGGGACCATCCGCTCCCGGGGATCGACGCCCGGCCCCGCAACCCGCCCGACTGGAGGCCGCCACGGCTCGGAGAAAATCAGACGCTGCTGACCTTCACCGTCCCCGCGCGGGAACGCTCGCAGTTCCTTGCCGACCCGGTCGCTTGGGCCGACCATCAACCCAGCCCGGTCGCGACCGTTACCCCCTCGGGCCTGGAACCGTGGTTCTGGGTCGGGGACGGCTCCTTGTACTGGGGCGGACGCATGCCGACCTTTGCCGAAAACCTGCGGTACGTCCAGGCGTGGCTCGCCGACAGCGACCCCGACTTAAGCCCGCCGTTCCGCATCACCGAGCCGGACCTGGCGGGTAAGCTCCGCCCCTTGCTCAGGAATCCGGTGCCGGCCGTCAAGACCTACACCGATCGCGTCATCGCCGACCTGATGCGTGACGGTCGGCTGCCGGCCGACTGTCTGGACGGCAGGACCTTCTTGCCCAAGAAGATCTATCACGAGCAGGTCGCCCGGGCCCTTTCGCACCACCTGTCGACCACACCGGAACTGGTGTACACGACCAACCTGCGTCGCAGCCGGACCGACCTCGACCCCGTGGAGGACTTCCTGCTCCACACCCGGGCGGGCCACTGCGAGCGGTTCTCCTCGGCACTGACCCTCATGCTGCGGTCGCAAGGCATCCCGGCCGTGCGGGTACTCGGGTTCAAGGGCTGTGAGCCGACCGAGCAACCGGGGCGTTACGTCGTCCGCCAGGAACACGCCCACGCCTGGGTCGATGCCCTGATCGAGGTCTACCGCCCGGCCCCGGCCCCGGGCCAACCGCCGATCAGTCGTTGGCTGTCACTCGACCCGACGCCAGCGGGGCAAGTAACGGCTCCGACGGACGCCGACGGCTGGCTGGGTCGCGTGCGGAGCGGGGCCCGCAACCTCTTCCGCGATTACTTCGTGAGCTTCGACCCCGCCCGACGACGGGTGCTCCTCACCGCCGTGTGGGACCGCTTGAAGCGTTGGGAAGTCGTCGCCGCCCTGGTGGTGCTGGCCGCAAGCCCGTGGTTCGTGACCCGGCTCCGGCGCTGGATCCGGCGACAGGCCGACTCCTCGGTCGCCACGAGCCGCGAGGCCCAGTGGCTGTCACGACTCAAGAACGTTCTGGCCGCCCACGGCCTCCGGGCCGAGCCGGGACAAACCCCGCGGGAGTTAGCACTCTCTGCCGGGGAAAGACTCCGCAACTTTCCGGCGACGGCGGCCGTGGCCGGGGTGCCGCTCGAATGGGTCGATGCGTACTATGAAGAGCGGTTCGGTGGTGTTCCGCTTTCCCCGCGCCGACGAGCCGAACTCGAGGCCCGGCTCCGCGAGCTGGCCCGGGCCCTCGCCTCATGAACCTCTCCCCCGCGAGGTCGTCCGTGGCCCAACCGATCAAGCGACTGCGGGCCGATTCGTCGGTCCTGGTAGTCATCGACGTTCAAGACAAGCTGCTGGCGAAGGTCCCCACGGCGGCCGAGTTGGTCCGCAACACCGCCTTCCTCCTGGACGTGGCCGCTTGCCTGGGCGTCCCGGTCCGGGCCACGGAGCAGTATCCCAAGGGTCTCGGCCCGACCACGGCCGAGTTAGCCCGTCGCCTGCCGGCCGAGGTCCCCGCGAAGACGGCCTTCAGTTGCTGCGGGGCCGCCAACTTCCTGGACGACCTGCGGTCACTGCGGCGGCCGGCCGTGGTCCTGGCCGGGATGGAGACGCACGTCTGCGTGATGCAGACGGCCCTGGACCTGCTCGAAGCCGGTTGGCACGTCTTCCTTCCCGCCGACGCCCTGGCAGCACGATCCGCCCGGGACCACGAGTTGGCACTCCGGCGACTCGAGCAAGCCGGGGCCGTGCCCACCACGGCCGAGGCGGTCGCCTTCGAGTGGGTCAACGATGCCAGTCACCCGCTCTTCAAGGAGGTGAGCCGCCTCGTCATCGCCCGGGCGGCCACCAGTCCATGTCCGAACGTCCGCCCGTGCTGAAGCCGGACCCGGCCGGGCTGAGCGAGAGCGAGATAGACGCATGAAATTGTGTGGGCGGTTAGGTCGTGCCAGACCAGAGGCCTGTCCGAGCGGACCACCACCCCGGGCACGGCCTTCTCCCCTTCCCGTCGCACCGCCCGAGACCTTTGATAACCCCCGGTGAATCCTCCGAAGCAATCCTCCGAAGCAATCCTCCGAAGCTTGCGAGCGAACGATGCCGATCTCCATTCCCGGACAGTTGAACCCGTCCCCACGCTTACTCCTCGGCCCCGGCCCGAGCGACGCCCACCCCCGCGTCCTCTCGGCCATGACCACCCCGTTGCTCGGGCACCTCGACCCGCAATTCCTGGAAATCATGACCGAGACGCAGGAGATGCTCCGGCAGGTGTACCAGACCCGCAACGCCCTGACCTTTCCCGTTTCGGCCACGGGCACCGCCGGGATGGAGACGTGCCTGGTCAACCTGCTCGAGCCGGGGGACAAGGCGGTGATTTGCACGGCCGGCTACTTCGGCGACCGGATGGTCGAGATCGCTGGACGCTGCGGCGGCCAACTCACGGTCCTGCGGGCACCCTGGGGCCGCGTCTTCGACCTGGACGAGGTCCGCGACGCGTTGAAGTCCGTCCGCCCTAAGCTGCTCGGCATCGTGAACGCCGAGACCTCGACCGGGGCACTCCAGGACGTTTCCCGCCTCGGCCGGCTCTGCCACGAGTTCGACACCCTCCTGGTCACCGACTGCGTCACCTCATTGGGTTGCACCCCCGTCAAGCTCGACGAGTGGGAGATCGACGCGGCCTTCAGTTGCTCCCAGAAGGGGCTTAGTTGCCCGCCCGGGCTCGCCCCGGTGAGCCTCAGCCCGCGGGCCGTGGACGCCCTCAAGGCCCGCAAGACCAAGGTCCAGAGTTGGTACCTCGACCTGACCTCGATCCAGAGCTACTGGGGCGCGGACCGGGCCTACCACCACACCGCCCCGATCACCATGGTGTACGCCTTGCGCGAGGGGCTGCGCTTGGTCCTGGAGGAGGGGCTGGAAGCCCGCTTCGCCCGGCACGTCCGCAACCACCTGGCGCTGAAGGCGGGACTGGAGGCACTCGGGCTGAGTTACGTCGCCGCCGAGGGCAGTCGCCTTCCGCAATTGAACGCCGTGCGGATACCGGAAGCGGTCGATGACGTCGCCGGCCGCAAACGCCTGCTGAGCGAATTCGGCATCGAGATCGGCGGCGGGCTGGGCGAGTTCAAAGGGAAGGTGTGGCGGATCGGCTTGATGGGGTACAACAGCCGCCCGAACTGCGTCTTCCAGGTGCTCGCGGCCCTGGAGCAGGTGCTGCGGGGCTTCGGGGTGAAGGTCGAGCCGGGGGCCGGGATCGCCGCCGCCGAACGGGCTTACGCGGCCTAGACCGGCAGGGATCGGCCGGGATCGGCCGGGATCGGTCGGCATCAACCGGCAGAAATCGGCCCACGTCGGTAGCGGGCATCCGATCCGTCTAGTAGCGGGCTTCCAAGCCGATGATCAGCCCCTGGGCCCAGAAGTCGGAGCGGGACAGGAGCGGCCGGGGCCGATCCGGCGGCCAGTAACCGCCACCGGGGTTCAGGGCCGCGATGTTGGCCGGGTTCACGTTCCGGTCGATCTGGTCTCCGGGGCGAACCGCGTCGCTCAGGTAGAGCAGGTTGTAGCCGACGTACAGCCGGCCCGACTGGTTGAACCGCAACCCGACCTTAAGGACACCCTCGGGGACGACGGCGAACGCGGTGGAGGTGTGCCGGCCGATGTTCGCGGGCGACGTGTAGACCCCGCCGGGAAGCGTGACCGTTTGGCTCCCGGCCGGCCCACTGACGAGGAAACCGGTCACCCCGTCGATGCGCACGACCTCGAAGGTCCGGCCCAGGGCCACTTTGCCGGTCAATTCGAGAAAGACGCCCCCCCGCGACAGGCCGGCCTGAAGCCCCAGTTGGCCGCCGTGGAACCGGTTGTGACCGTCGAACTCGTCGTAGATCGGACCGCAGCCGCCGCTCGCGCAGCGGACCTGCTCCAGCGTTACCCCCTCGTGGACCTGGAGGAACCGGTAACCGAGCAGACCGTTGAGTTGCACCCCGGGCGTGTCGAGCAGGTTGGCCACGAGGTTCCCCTCGGCCCCCTGAACACGGGTCGTCGCCGTGACGACCACCGCGCCAGTCGCGACCCCCGGAGCCGCGGCCGGGAAGACCTCTTCACGTCCCGTGCGGGGGTCCACGTATGCCAGACCGATGGAGGCGACCCGCGGGTTTCCGATGGCGGTGACCGCCGACCGGATCGTCCGGCTACCGAGGAAGAAGTAGACCAGTTCGGCCCCGCGATCCTGTGGGTCGCCGAGGGAGCAACCGAGGATGAAGCGACCCCCCGCCACGTCCGGGTGGGCCAAGGCCCGACCGCCGACGGCCACTACCCCGTTCGGGTCTCCCAGCGCCGGGGGCGGGCCGAGCCGCGCGGTCGTGACCAGCGGCGGCAACGGGTGAGCCTTCGGCCACCAGAGCAGGAATTCGGCCACCGACCACGACGGACCCAGTGGCCCCCGTTGGCCCCGACTTCCTCCCTCGCGTACCTCCTCGACCCGTCGCAGCGGATCGGCAAACGGCGGCACGTCCGAGACCGGTAACAACACCGGAGAGAGCGGTTGCGAAACCTCGATACCGTTCGGTAGGGTCGCCTCGGACGGGGGCAACGTCGTGACGGCCGGCGGCTCCGCCTGGCAGAGGTTTCGGTTCGCACCGGCCGTGAAGACGGTCATGACGGTGAGCCATACCGCACGCATCGTCGGCCCTCTCCCGCTGGCCCTCTCCCGCTGAGACGAGCAACCGTTGCTATGCCGATTTGCTGGCAACCTGTCCAGCCGAAACCGACCAACTCATACAATCCCGCCATGAGCCACATTCGTAGCGACCACAGCCTTCCGTCCACGGGTTATCCCACCGTCCGGCCCCGTCGGCTTCGTCACAACCCCTGGGTCCGAGAATTGGTTCGTGAAACCGAACTGACGCCCCGTGACCTGATACTGCCGCTGTTCGTGCGTCCGGGTCAGGGTATCCGGAGTGAAATCCCCTCGATGCCGGGCCAGTACCAACTGAGCGTCGACACACTCATCGAGGAGATCGGGGCGGCCCGCGACCTGGGGCTGCGGTCGTTCATGTTCTTCGGCATACCGGAGTACAAGGACGCGACCGGATCGAGTGCCCTGCGGGAAGACGGCATCGTGCAGCGGGCGATCCGGGCGACCCGTCAGGTCTTTGGTCGGGACGTGCTGGTCATCCCGGACGAGTGCTTCTGCGAGTACACGGACCACGGGCACTGCGGGGTCCTGTGCGAGCGGGCCGGTGAGCCGGACGTGGACAACGACGCGACGCTGACGATCCTGGCGGAGCAGTGCGTCAGTCACGCCCGGGCCGGGGCCGATATCGTCGCCCCGAGCGGCATGATGGACGGAATGGTCGGGGCCATCCGCCGGGGGTTGGACGAGGCCGGCTTCAGCCACATCCCGATCCTGAGTTACGCGGCCAAGTATGCCAGCGGCTTCTACGGGCCGTTCCGAGAGGCGGCCGAGTCCCCGCCCCGCTTCGGCGACCGTAGTACCTACCAGATGGACCCGGCCAACGGCGACGAGGCGATCAGGGAAGTGGCCCTCGACCTGGCCGAGGGGGCCGACATCGTCATGGTCAAACCGGCACTCAGCTACCTCGACATCATCCGCCGGGTGAAGGAACGTTTCGGGGTGCCGGTGGCGGCATACAACGTCAGCGGCGAGTATGCCATGGTCAAGGCCGCGGCCGCCCGGGGCTGGATCGACGAGCAGCGCGTCACCCTGGAGATCCTCACGAGCATCCGCCGGGCCGGGGCCGACATGATCCTGACCTATCACGCCCGCGACGTGGCCCGTTGGTTGCGCTGAGCCGTCGGGCTGAGCGGCCGGGCCGAGCCGCCGGGCTAAGCCGCCGGGCCGAGGGGTTACGCTGGGCCGTCGGGCTGAGCGGCCGGCCGAACCCGGTCGCGGCCCGCGTGTCTACTCGATCATGAGCGAAACCTGCGTCGAACTGGACGGCTCACGGGGCGAGGGCGGCGGGCAGATCCTGCGGTCGGCCCTGACCCTGTCGATCCTGACGGGCCGGCCGTTCAAACTGGTCAACATCCGAGCGAACCGGGACCGACCGGGCCTTCGCCCGCAACACCTGATGTGCGTGCGGGCCGCCGCCGCGATCAGCGGGGCCACCTGTCGCGGGGCCACGCTCGACTCGAGCTGCCTGTACTTCGAGCCGAGCGTCGTGAAGCCCGGCTCGTACACCTTCGCCATCGGCACCGCGGGGGCGACCGCCCTCGTATTGCAAACCGTCGTACTCCCGTTGGCCCTCCGCTCCCGGGAGACGAGCACGGTCGTGGTGACCGGCGGCACGCACGCCGAGAATGCCCCGTGCTACCACTTCCTCGAAACCACCTGGGCCGGCTATCTGAGACGCCTGGGCTTGACCGTCGAACTGGAGATGCGACGACCTGGCTTTTACCCCCGGGGCGGCGGCGAGGTGCGGGCCGTCATCCGGCCTGCCGAGCGGGTACACGGGCTCAACCTGACCTCGTGCCCGGAGCTGACTAGGGCCAGCGGCTTTAGCGCCTTCGCGGGTTTACCCGAATCGGTGGGTCGTCGCCAAGCGGATCGACTCGCGAAGCGGTTGCGGGCCGCCGGGATCGAAGCCGACATCGAGCTGGTCGAGTGGCGGACGGCCAGCCCCGGCAGCGTGGCCGCCGTGATCTTCCCGCAGACCCCCGTCAGGACACTCTTCTGTGCCCTGGGACGACGCGGTAAGCCGGCCGAAGCGGTCGCCGACGACGTGGCCGAAGAGGCCCTTCGCTTCCGGGAGCGAGGCGGCCCGGTGGACCCTTGCTCGGCCGACCAGATCCTCCTGCCGCTCGTGTTCAGCCCGGAGGAGAGCCGGTACCGCACCTCCGAAGTGACCCGGCACCTCACCACCAACATCGACACGGTGCGAAAATTCCTCGGTCGTGAAATTACCCTCGACGGCACGGAAGGTGGGCCTGGCACCGTGCGCATCGCGGCGGTGGTATAATTCGTCGTCGTTGCTCCCAAGGAGGTCACGCGCGAAGATGCCCGAACCCCTCAGCATGCGAATCGCCCAGGTGGTGCCGTGTACCGAAGCCGAGGGGCCGGGTAAACGCTTCGCCGTCTGGTTCCAGGGCTGCCCCCTCCGCTGCCCGGGCTGCTGCAATCCCGAGTTCCTGCCGTTCCAAGGGGGGGAAATCCGCTCTGCGGACGAGTTGGCCGCGGCGATGCGGCGGGCACGGGACGAATCCGGCATCGAAGGACTGACCCTTCTCGGCGGCGAGCCGTTCGCCCAGCCCGCGGCCGGCGTCGCCCTCGCCCGGGCGGCCCGTTCCCTCGACCTATCCGTCATGGTCTTCACCGGATATACCCTCGAGCAACTACAATGCCGGCCCGAGAGCGAGATCGCGGAACTGATCGCCCTCACCGACATCCTGGTCGATGGTCCCTACGAACGCGACAAGCCGGACCACCAGCGCCGCTGGATCGGTTCGACCAACCAACGGGTCCACTTCCTGACCTCACGTTACACGTTCGACGAACAATGGCGTCGCCCGAACACGCTGGAGGTCCGCGTCGTCGGTCAGGAGATCACCATCAATGGCTTTCCCGCCGCTCATGCGGTAGGCTTGTGGAAAGGGTGGAAGAGACGCAACGGCTGACCTGGTGACCTGCGGTCGCGGTCTCTCATCCGGCCAGGGGCACCGCTCCGACCAAGGGTACAGCCCCGGCCAGGGGCACTGCCCTGAGACGGCCCGGCCCCGGTGACAAGAATCCCCCGAACCTGGCACCCGGTACGACTCGGATGAGCCGCGGAATAACGAACCCGGAGCTGCAACCCCCGGAACCCGAAGGCCCCCGGCAGGTCTCCAAGTTCGAGTTCAGCCTGCTCAGCATCCTCCGCTTCCTGCTCGGTCACTTCCCGACCGATCAGGGCATGAAGTTGATGCGACAACCGCTGACCCGCCCCGAATGCCTCCACGAGACCGCCGTCGATCTCGTCAAGGACACACTGGCCAAGGCCGTCGTCCTGTTCCTGGTCCGCCAAGGGGGCTGGAGGAACGACCGCTACCTGCGTGACGGTCGTCCCACCCCCGGCCGCGTCTGGGAACGAATCCCTCTGGAGGAACGCACGCTCACCTTCTCCCGCCCGGTCCTGGAATTCCTGATCTGGGCCACGGCCGAGAAGGTGAACGAGACGAAAGTCTTCTGGGACGCGGCACCGGCCGCACTCAGCCCGGCCGACGAACTGTTCTTCTGCCTGGCCTACGACTCGGTCCGCAGCGACCCGGACCTGCTCGCGGTGCTGCGACGCAAGAAGGCCTTCCGACTGAACCCGCTCTGCTGGATCAGCTTTCCCGGCGACATGGTGGCCGACGACGAGGACCCGGACGTGCCCGACTTCGCCCCGCTCTTCCAGGGACAGCGGGCGGTGATCCTGGAATGCCTGCAACGACACCTCGAGAACCGCTGGCTCCGCTCGGAGCAGGCCAAAGGGCAGATCAGCGACTGGAAGAAGATGCGCAGCCGCGGCCGGGCCGAACTCGCCGCCCTGGAGGCCTACCTGAAGGCTGCCGAGGCCGCCAACCGCACCGACCTCGCCCGCTTCATCCTGCGGACCAACGCCACCCTGTTCGCCACGGAGATGTCCCCGGTGTTCTGGACCGGCGGCCTGCAGGGGAGCGGCCCGGCCCGTCTCGCCGACCGCCTCGACACGCAGCGGGTCGCCCTCGCCGTGCCCCGGCAGATGGCGGTCCTGGAAACCTGGCAGGCCCGCGCCCGCGGCGTCGGGTACTTCGACGACGAGTACCCGGCCAGCCAGATGTGGAAGGCCGAATGGGAAGCCGCCAACGGGGATGTCGTCGCCGCCCGCGCCCGTGCTACCATCCAGATGCTCGAACCGTTGCGCGGCTCGCCAACCGGCCTGTCCTCGAAAAGCGATGGCCGACAAAAAGCCAGCGATATCGCCGCCGACAGTCCGCACTAACACCACCCTGGCGACGGTGACGAGGCTGGAGAGTATCCTTCCACTAACCCCGGCCAACCTCGGCCTTGCACCCCGGCACCCCGAGCGACCGCGACACGACCCCCCACGAAACGACTGGAGACGAAGTGATGAGCCGTGCCTACCGAATCACCGTCAAAGAATCCGACAGCCGCCACCTCAAGGCCGGTGACGAGATCGCGACACGGCTAGAAATCCTGGAGATCCTCCCCCCCGAGGACATGGCCACGCTCCTGAAGGAGGAATTGAAGAGGCGAGGCTTCGAGGAACAATCCGACGGCACGATGCTCCGGCAGGACGGCAACGTTTCGGTGAGGATCGACCCCCGTAGCGGGGAGGTGACGGTTAAGGCCGAGGCCCAGGAAACGGTCAGCCAAGAGGCCCGGCGTGAGGCGACCGGTTTCAACGACGTCGGACCCAGTGAGAAGAGCCTGCGGGAGCGGTTACGCGAACAACTCAAGACCGACCTGGATAAGAAATTCGAGCAGGAACAATCCCGGCTCCAGAGCCAGGCCACCGAACAGCTCGAAAAGCACCTCAACAAGATCCAACCGGAGATCTCGGAAGTCGTGAACCAGGTCACCCGCGACGCGTTGAAGCAGAAGGCCCAGCAACTGGGCACCGTCAAGGAAGTGAGCGAGGACCCGGAAAGCGGCTCGCTCACGATCAAGATCGAAGTCTGAACCGAAGTCTGAACGGAGGCCGATCGGCCCACGACTCGCCGCCGCGTGCCTTCCTGGTCCCGCGCGTGCCGCCCTGGTCCACCCGTCGCCACCGATGACCAGACCGCCACGGGTAACCGCACCGCCGGTCAGCCGCCCCCGAGCCCCGAGCAGAACAGGCAGTTAGCTACGCATGAGTACGCTGATCAACGAGAAGGAACTCCCGAAGTCCCTGACCTTCGACCAGGCGGTCGAGGCGGCCTATTCCGAGCAACTGGCCGACATCGCCGGCCAACTGCTCCGCGGCCTGCCGGTACTGGTCGAGTGCGACAAGGAACTCGCCCCGTTCCTGTACCGCAACGTCCGCGACCGGCTCAAGAATTCCCCGGCGAAGGTCCAATCGGTCTATCTCGACGGCCGGCAGCGCGAACCCCAGTCGGGAACCGTGCCGGTCGGTCTGATCGGCACGATGATCGCGCAACTCCGGGACGTCGTCCGCGGCGCGGTCGAGCGGCGCGTCGTCGTCCTGCCCCACCTCGACCTGCTCACCACCAGCCAGGGCGGCCTGACGAGCGAGGCCCGCGAGGTCATCCCCCTGCTCTACGAGAACCCCGAACTCGTCTGGCTCGGCTTCAAGGACCCGTCGTTCCCCCTGCCCAAGGTCATCGAAAACCTCTTCCCCTGTTGGGTGAGCATCCTCGGGGTGCCGCGGAACCGGCTGTGCTACCTGGTGACCCAGGCGGAGAGCCGGAAGTTCGGCCGCGAGTTCTCGCCTTGGCAGCTCTACAAGTACGTCTCCGGGGTCAACGCCGTCCGCCTCCGGCGGCTCCTGAGCACCCTCGAGGGTGAGGACTACCCCGCCGACCCCCGGCGGGCCTACGCCCAGGTCCGTCAGGCCACCCTGGGTAGTCACATGGAAATCCCCACCGTCGACCTCGACAAGGACATCGGCGGCTACGCGCGGGTCAAGACCAAGCTGAAGGCCGAGGTCCTCGACGTCCTGCGGAGGCGGGACCAGGCCACCGACCCCGACGAGATCACCCGCCTGGAGGAACTCATCCCCCGCGGGATGATCTTCTGGGGCCCGCCGGGCACGGGGAAGACCTACTTCGCCAAGGCCATCGCCGCCAGCATCGGGGCCGCCATCACGATCGTTTCCGGCCCGGAACTCAAGAGCAAGTGGGTCGGCGAGAGCGAGGAGAACCTGCGGCAGATCTTCCACAAGGCCCGGCAGTCGGCCCCCGCGATCATCGTCTTCGACGAACTCGACTCCTTCGCCACCGCCCGCGGCACCTACACCGGCAGCGGCGTCGAACACTCCATGGTCAACCAACTGCTCACCGAGATGGACGGCTTCCACAAGGACGAGCTCGTCTTCGTCGTGGGCACCACCAACTTCGTGGAGTCGCTCGACCCCGCCCTGTTGCGGCCCGGACGCTTCGAGTTCCACATCCACGTCCCGTACCCCGACGACGACGACCGCCGGGCGATCTTTGAGATCTACGACAAGAAGATGCGTCTGCAGTTCACGCCCGAGGCCCTCGACTACGCGGTCAACCGCACCGGCCACCGCTACCTGACGGCCACGGGCACGGCCTTCAGCGGCGACCACATCAACGCCATCTGCCGGGCCGTCGCCCGCCTGCGGGTCCGCGAGAACTTGACCGGCGAGACCACCCCGCAACTCATCGAACGGGCCCTCACCGAGTTCGACGAGAAGTTCGAGTTGCACGAGAAAGACCTGCCGCTCGTCGCCACCCACGAGGCCGGGCACTTCCTCGTCGCCGTCTTCTGCCCCAACCACCCCCCGCCCGAGAAGGTGACGATCCAGAGCGACATGCCCTGGGCACCGTTCTTCACCCAGTTCAAGCACGAGAAGAAGCGGATCGGCATGACCCGGGCCGAGATGCTCGACATCCTCTGCGTCCTCTACGGCGGGATCGAGGCCGAGCGGCTTTTGCTCGGCGACGTCTCGACCGGGGCCAGCGGCCTGGGGCACCCCGGCTCCGACCTGGCCCGGGCGACCGACCTGGCCGAGCTGATCGTCGAGGTGTGCGGCATGTCGAACCTGGCGGCCCCGCTCCGCTCCTTCCGCGGCGACGACGGCAAACGGGCCGTCCTCTCCGGCAGCATGGCCGAGGCCATCGACCGGCAGGTGAACACGATCATCCTCGAGGCCCAGGCCCGCGCCGCCGCCATCCTCGGCAAACACCGGGACGAGTTGATCAAGCTCCGGGACGAGTTGATGGAGAAGAAGACGATCGAGGGCGAACGGACCCGGCAGATCGTCGAGGAACTGCGGGCCCGCTACCCGAACGACGTCGGTGCCCCCGGCCCCACGGTCGCCCTCGGCGGCTCGGCCGGCACGACGACCGCCCCGGTCGAGTCGAACGGCACGCCGAACGGTACACCAACGGACAAGGCCGACAAGAAACCGAGCCGGAAAAAAGACCCGGAGTAGGCCGGAGCGGAACCCGGGATTGACCGGCTAGGCCCGGCCGGCCCGGACGGGACCGACGGCAGCGACGAATTCACCACTCACCTCGGCCGACACGGCAGGGGCAACGCCACGGGAGTTGACATGGCCGAAATGATCATCATGCTCCGCCGCGACCCGAACACCGGCAAGCAGAACATCATCATCAAACTCGACTCCGACCCCGACGTCCTCCCGATGGAACACGAGCAGATGCACCGCGCCCTGGTCGAAAAGCTCATCGGCAAAGGGATGAAGCCGGAGGATTTGGGGGAGTTGATCGTCGAGCGGGAAGCCGAACAGCAACCCGAAACCCCGGTCGGCTCACCGAACGAGCCGCAGCGGCAAAAGGCCGCCAACCCGGGTTGACACCCCCCGGCGGACGCGGCAGCGACGGACCGGCATCCGGTCGGCCTGCCGCCCGCAGCCCGGGCCGCCGACCCCCAGGCGACCGACGAGCGAGCCTCCACGCAACCGATCTAGCACTCCCTGAGCCTATGATCCTGCTATTCCCGAACGCCGATACGTTCCGCCTCGCCCTGTCGCGGAGCATCGTTCCCGACGAGGTCACGATCGCCCCGGCCCGGGTCTCGTTCGACGAGGGCGGCAAGATCTACCTGGAGCCGGGCGGCCCCCTGAGCCGGGCGGCGATCAAGAACCTCGACAAGATCGGCGTGAAAGGCTCCAAGCGACACGCGACACCGGAGCCGGAAGTGGTCAGCTGCTGGCCCCAGGTGCTGCCCGTCGTGCGAGAGCCGGGCTCGCCCGCGACCTCCGCCCAGGCACCGGTCCTCTTCGAGCTATCGCACGCCGACGACCTGCCCACCCTGGCGATCGAGATGCTCCGTCTCGGCAACGACCGGCAGAGCTTCCGCTGGTTCGCCGCCCCCGGGGACGACGAGTCTAAGCGGGTGTTGCTGCGGGTCATCGGCCCGCCGTATTACACCCTGCTGCGCGCCCTCGACCCGAGCATGGCCGGCACGAAGGGCCAGGTCCGGGCCTACCTCGAGCGGGCCCCGCGTCTGTGGGTCGAGATCGGGCACACCCACCCGCTCGCCGGGCAGGTCCGCGTGGCCGACGGCCAATTCGTCCTCCTCCGCTCCCCGCGTGAGTGGGTCTACGTCGACGAAACCGCCTACCAGGACATCTACGACATCACGCAGTTCCAGTTGCCGGCCGCCCCGGTCGCGTGGTCCGAGTCGAAGGGGACCAGCAAATTGACGATCCCCTTGCGGCTGGCCCCCGGAAACGCGGCCGACGTGCCGGAACTCTGGGTGCTGCGAGACAACGCCTTCGAGCAACTCGATACGCTGGTCCGCGACTCCGACGAGCGGCTGACGCAACGGCTGATGTTCGCCGTCGCCACCGACGCCGCGGGCCAACAGATCGTGGTCCTCCGCACACGCCCCACGAAGCAGCCACCACCCGCGCTACCGCTCGATAGCGCCGTCGGCTTCAAGCCGTATTGGAAACTCCCGAACCTGTACGTACCGGTCGGCCAGCGTTTACACCCGACGCTCCGCCGCGATACGGTCCGCCGGTTACTGGCCGACGACGCCGACATGGTGGTGTGGCTTTACCCCCGCGGGCACCACCAGTTCACGCCGGAATCGCTGCCGGACGCGGCCTTTCGGCCCCTGGAGGACTGGGTCGAGTACGTCATCGAATCGGAACAGAAGCCGCTCGCCGCCTGGATCGAGGCCACGGTATTCGACTTCGAGTATTTCGTCTGTCGAGACGGCACCGGACCCAGGCCCAAACCCGACAAGCCCGAGCGCGAGACGAAAGGGAAGGAGGAACCGGAGGAAAGCCGGGGCAGGAACAGCAGTCAACCGAGCAAAAGCGCCGGCAAGGGCCGAGGCGTGACCACCAAGTCGGCCGTCGGCACCGACTTCACCCCGATCGCCGACGAGGTCAAGCCGCCGAGCGAGTGGAAGCTCCGCCGGCAGGAACTGGAGGCGAAATTCCTGGCGGCCGAGGGCACGCTGGACTCTCCGGACCGCACCGCCCTGTGGCCGGAACTCGCGGCCGCGTGTGCCGCCACGGGGGACAAGTCCGAAGCCGCCATCTGCTGGCTCAACGCCATGTGGGACAGCGAACCGATCCCCCCCGAGTGGCTCCGCGGCTGGCTCCGCAGCGAACTACCGACCGGGGAGGGGTTGACGGCCCACGAATTCGACAAGCTGCTTGGCAACCCGGCCCCGACCGGACTGGAGGCTCGTACCACGGTCGCCGCCTTCCTCTGGCTCGCCGGGCACAGCCCCGTTCCGTCCTGGCTCGGCTCCCGCCTGGCCGCGGTGCAAGACTACCTCCAGAAGCACGAACAGGCCCTGCCGGTCCGTGCCGTCTGGCTCGGGGCCTACCGGTTGTCTCAACTCGCCGGGGCCGACGTTCTGGGGCTGGCCCGTTTCCGCGACCGGATCCTGCAACGGCTCCTCGACCACGGCCTGAGTGCCGAACAGGACCTGCCCAGCTTCCTTCGCTTCGCCGGGCTTAAGGACTCCGACCGGCTGCGTGTCGTTCGCGACCGGTCCTGGGAGCTGCACGCCGCCGTCCAGAAGTGGACCCAGCACATCCCGGTCAACCAGCCTTATGTCGATCTGCTCTTCGCCTTCGCCCTGGCCAAGCTCGGGGAAGCCAGCCTGGCGCTGAAACTCGTCGAGGACGCCCGCAAGGTCATGGAGGCACCGTTCCCGACCTCCCGGAACCAACAGGACGACCCCAAGGTCACCGCGGCGATCGTCTCCAACTTCCTGTTCAAGGCCTTCAAGTACCGCATCGAGCAGGCCCTGAAAGGCAAGCCGCACGGCGGTCCCCTCGCCCCGGCACTGAAAGACGAACTCGACGAGGTCCTCAGGCGCAGCGCCGCCGGCCCGGCCAACAACCCGTACAAGCTCGCACACTACGTGATCTCGCGGATGCGCGACCAGTCGTATGTCCTGGAGCCGCACGAACGGCTCGACCCCTACGCGGAATGGACCAAGAGTACTGACCCGTTGAAGAAGGAGCTTTCGGAACTACACGGCCTGACCGACCCCGAACGGCTCCGCGACCGCATCCGCAAGCTGTACCGGGAATGGGTCCAGCAGCGTGGCGACCGGGACAGGGACCAGGCGAAGTTGCAGGTGCTGCACGAGGCCCTGCCCCTGAGTACCCGGGTGGGCGAGGCCTTCACGGTCGAGTTACTCCAACTGGTCCCCTCCGCGCTGAGGCTGGCCAGCTCGCCGGGAGAGCCGGAGCCGCCGGACATGCCACGTAAACAGGGCGAACTGCTCGAACGCGGCCTGTTCCTGGCCGGGCACTTCGACCGCGGCGACCTCATCAAGAAACTCGTCGAGGAGTTCTCCGCGTTGATCCGGACGAAATCCGAAGAGGTCCGCTTCAGGCTCATCAACGTGGTCGCCGGCCAGTGCCTGCGGAGCTTGAAGAAACTTGGCATGCGGGACGAGATCGATCGCTTCCTCAGCCGACTCCACAACGACATCCTCCAAAGCTCGTCCACGGCCGAACTCAAGAAGAGGTACGCCACCCGGCCGGAGATGTGGGGGGCCGTCTTGCAGACGCTCCTGAGCCTGGCCGGGGGTTGGCTGACCTACGGCTGGACTGAGCGTGCCTACCCGATCCTCGACGAGGTGCGGAACGAACTGCTCGGCAACTCGACGGTAAGACTCGCCCCCAAGGAGTACACGGAACTGGCCCAGGCCTACATCACGGCGCTCGGCCACGGCCCGTCCGAGACCGGATTGAGCCGCATCCTGGAATTCTTCCGGAATATGGACGAGAAACGGATCACGAACACCTGGACCACCGCCCAGTACTACTCACGGTTCCACCTGAACCTCGTGGAGTCGACGATCCGGGCGATCATCAGCGACGAGTTCGCCCTCGGGCCCTCGGGCCGCCGCTGGCTCGATGAGGACGAATACCTCGTCCGCAAACGCATCCACTCGGACATGCGCCGGCACCTGGAAAAGAGTGGGCTGTGATCCGGGCTGTGATCTGCCGTGAGCGTCCCTGATCTGAGCCGGCGCAAACGACCATAAGCCACCGGGGTCGCCCGGACCAGACGATCGGGGCCGTCCGGGCCGTCCGCTGGTCGCGGCCGGATCGCGAGCTACACTTCAGGCATGCCGGCCCTGTTCTTCCCCACCGTCAACGCCCTCCGCTTGGTCCTCAGCAGTGGGTCGGTCCCGGCAGCCGTGTGCCGCTCCCCCGCACAGGGCGTCATCGACGACAACCAGCGCATCTGGATCGAACTGAGCGAACTGCCGTGGGACTGCTTGCCCGCGCTGGCCCGTTTGGGAGTGCAGGCACTGGGCGGGGCGGGACTCCCTACCCGTCCGGTCGGCAGTTGGGCGGAGTTGCTCCCCCTGCGCCCGGGGAGTTCGTCCGCCGAACGATTCCTGGTCCGGCTGGCGGAACGTGACCTGCCCCGGTTCGTCGCCCGCCTGCGTCGCCACAGCCACGAGTGGGGCGTCATGCTCGGCGACCCGGAGAACCCGGGAAATGCCTGGGTCCTGGCCAAACACGTCCCGGCCGACATCCTGGCCGAGGCCGCCGAGCGGGATGCACCGCTCGAGATATTCACGGAAGATGTTCCCGGCGTTTGGGTCCGCTGGGGTTGGCAGCACCCTTTGCCGGAGCAACTCGTGGTTCCGGCGGGGCGTGTGCTGCTTCTCTCCCCACCCTGCGTCGTGACCGCACGGCAACTCGACCTGCCGGACCTGGAACCGGACGAGTACCGGCTCAGACGGGTGAACTGTCCCAGCCGGCCGCCGCCCCCCGAGTGGCCGCGCGTCCCGGTGCGGTTCACGCTCGTGCCGAACGCCGCGCCGGGCCAGCCTCGCCTGTGGGTCATCGCCGCGGCCTACCGGGAGGAGTTCTGGAAAGTCGTCGCCGCGGCCGACTCACGGGAGTTAGAGAAACTGGAGATCGCCCCCCCGGCCGACCCGCAGGCCGAGTTGCTCATCCGGGCGAAGGGGAAACAACCGACCTTCTTGCCGGTGCAGGCCCAAGCTTTTGCTGCCGACGACCGCATTAACGGGTTATATCTCCCGGTCGACCGGACTTTGAAGCCGGTCATCCGCCCCCACGAGTTGGCCCGTATCCTCGGGATCGAGCCTGGGACACTCATCCGCTTGCAAACCGACCCCGCGGGCCGGGTCGTCAGCCACCGCCTGCGCGAGTCGGCGTTTCGTCCGCTGGCTGACTGTCTGGAGTATGTCGCCCCGGCCCGACAAGTCCTGGCCACGGTGGCCCGGCAGGAGCCATTCGCCCTCGCCCGCTTCACCGTGGAGAAGGAGCCGGCAGCGGTCGAGGAACCGGAGCCGTTGCCGACTCCGCACCCGCCCGAAGCCCCGATGACTCCCCCTCACGAGCCGGAACAGACAGGCTGGTTGCGCCGTTCGCTCGGCCGCATCTTCGAGCTATTCCGCGGGGGCACCGTGGGCTGTCAAGTGCAAGCCGGCCTGATCGGGCAGCCGCCGGCGGTCGAGCCGCCGACCCGCCCGAGCGTGCGGGTCGAGAAGAAGCTCACCTCCTCCGAGGCACTCGTGCATGGTCACGACTGGACGGCCCGGCGTCGGCAGTTCGAGGACCGCTTGTTCCGGGAACTCCCTCGTCTGAACCCCGCCGAGCGGGCGACGGCGTGGGCCGAATTGGCCGGCGTTTACGCGGTCGTGGGTAACCCACTGGACAGCGCGGTGTGTTGGACCAACGCCGTCTGGGAAACCCCCTCCCCACCCCAGGACTGGCTGAGGAATTGGCTCCTGGCCGAGTGCCGCGCCGCCAAGCTACCCGAGGACGTGAAGGGGATCGAACGCTGGCTGAGCGAGCCGGTACGGCCCGGCGTCGGCCGGGTCATCGCCGCCTATACCGTCTGGGCCGCCTCCTGTCCGGTGTCCCCCCCCGAGTTCCTGGCCGCCCTGCCCCGGCTGATCGCCTTCCTCGAACACCACTTCGACGACATCCCGATCCGGGCCACCTGGCTCTCGCGTCTGGCACTGGCCAAGGCCTGCGGCGGAGACGTCCTGGGACTGGCACGCTGGCGCGACCGCGTCCTCAACCGACTCGATGACCACGGGCCGGGGCTCGACCTCGACGAGCCGTCGTTCCTCCGCTTCCACGGGACACCGGGGGCCGACCGCTTCCCCGCCGCCCGCGAGTGGCTCCTGCGGGTTCGCGAGCAGGCGGTGAAATGGGTCCAGGATCACGGCCGAGGCACCAGGCTCCGCTTCGTCGGCTTGGACGCCGAATCCGAGGCGACCGCCGCTTACGCCCAATTCATGTTCGCCTGGGGGCTCGGCTGTTTGGGGGAACGCACCAAGGCACGGGACTGGGCCGCTCGGAGCCGCAAGGTCCTGGGTCGGGCATCCGGCCCCGGCGTCGTGCCGGCCACCCACGCACTTCTCGCCGACCTGTTCCATCTCAGAATCCGCGAGGTCCAGGAAGGCCGTAAGGCGGTCTCCGGCTTACCCCCCGACATCCGCCACCGCCTCGCCGCCCTGCCCGAACTGGCCCGCTTCGCCGTCGATCGGCTCCGGGAGCATTCCCGCATCCTCGAGCCGGTCGACCGGGTACGACCGTTCCGCGGCCTGGAGTTGAAAGTCTTCTGGGGCCACGACCGGCTCGGGGAGCGGCTCTTCGTGTTCGCCGAGCGGAGCGAGCCGGCCGACCTGCCGGGCGAAGCCGAGTCCCTGCTGCAGACCTGCACCGACCGACCGACCACGGACACGCTCCCGCGGATCGTCCTGACCCTCCTGGAACTCGCCCCGGGACTGCCGGAGCCGCTCTTCGTCCGTACCTTCGAGCTGCTTCCCACGGCCGTGGAGTGGCTGGAACCGCTGCTGGCGACACAACCCTGGCGGGCCGAGGAGGTGCCCCGCAAGGCCGTGGAGTACGCCGCCCGAATGATCGCCGCCGGGTACGAGACCGCCGCCCGGCTGCCGACCGAGGTCGTGGCCAACGCGGTCAGCCTCGTCACGCGGCAATTGCTGGCACTCGGCAATTTCATACGCGAACCACTGCTCCGCTCCGGTGAGGCCGTGTTCCGCTCCCTCGACCGACTCGGCCTCCGCGGCGAGGCCGAACGACTCGTCCGCTTCCTCGACCTGGGCGGATACGACCCCGTGCCCACGCCGGAGCAAACCGGCCTGGCCATCGGCTGGTACGTCGCCGGCGACGAGGACAGCGGCAACCGCATCCTCAACCGTGTCCGGGACGCCCTCTACCTCACCGAGACCCCGGGCAAGACCCCGCGGGCCATCGCCTATGCCGCGGCCCTCGGCTTCGCCCCCCCCGGTATCGCACACGGCCGGCTCGAAGAACTGTTCCAACGACTCGACCGCGTCGAGACCCGTGGGTCGACCAACCCGTATTTCACCCTCAAGCCCCTGCACCTGATCGACACGGTCGTGCGGTCGATCGTGTCCGACAACCACACCCTGGTGGCAGCCGTCAGGAGTTGGCTCGACGACGACGAATTCCTCATCCGCAGCCGCATCCACCGCGATCTCACCCGGGTGTTCCGTGACGCCGGCATCTCCTGACGCCATCGCCGCAAGCGATCAAGCAACCGGCATCTCCATCTCCCGAAGCACCGCTACCGCGATGAAGTTGACGGCCTCCCTCGCCCCCCCCCTCGGGGCCGGGCGATCAGTCAACGAACCGACGACGACAAACTCCGACAGCAGGCTCAGACAGTCAGATAGCAGACTCAGTAGGTTCGGCTTGTTTGTGCGGCGGGAATCGGTTCCAATTCACCTCAAAAGCTTTCGCCACAGAAGCTCCGCCCGCAAGGACGCACTCCCGGACCCCACCGGGGCGGAAACCGATGATCGGCCCGCTTCCCCCTTTCCCCACGACCGAACGACCCGAACTGCCCCGGGTCCGCCTCGAGGTCCGCGCCTCGGCCGGCAGGCCCGTCACCTACGAGGTCGGTGGGGAGGAATTCCTGATCGGCGGGGCCGGCGGCTGTGACCTTCGCGTCCCCACCCCGAACCTGCCGCCCGTCATCTGCCAGATCACACGCAAGCCCGACGGAGTGCGGGTCCGCCGTCTCACCCCCGCCGTGCCGATCCTGCTCAACGGCTCGCCGCTCACCGCCAACGTTCCGGTGCCGGTGAACTCCGGGGACAAGCTGAACTTCTCCGGCCTGGAACTGGTCGTCTCGATCGAGCCTTCCGTCTACGTTTCCCCGAAACTGATAACCCTGGAGGCGAACGCAGCCCCGGCGACGAACTTACCGACCGAGTCGAACCGAACGCGGGAACCGGACCGCCGCACGACCGGGACTGCTCATCACGAGCGGCCCGCCGCCCGTAAGTTCGAACCCGCCCGGGAGACCGAACTCGCCCGTTGGGCCTCCGAGCTTGAACAGCGCGCCCAAGAACTCGAGCAGCGCGCCCAAGAACTCGAGGCCGACCGCGTCATCTGGTACCGTCGCCGACAGGAGATCGAAGCCGAGATCGAGCGACATCGGCAGGCCGAAACCGCCCTCGACAGCCGACAGGCCGAGTTGCAGAACTGGGAGCGGGAGCTGAATCGCACGCGCGACCAACTCGTCGCGTTGCGCGAGCGCCTCTCCCAGGATCACCGACGGCAACAGGAAGAACTCGAGCGACAGCAGGCGGCGGTACGGGCCGCGAACACCCTCCTGGAGCAAGATCGCCGGGCGGCCGAGGCCGAACTCGAGCAGCGGCGGGCCGAGCTACAGGCCGAAATCGAGAAGGAGCGTTCCGCCCTGCGAGCCGAGGCCGAGGACCGCCGACGGCACCTCGAAGAGGAATACCGGCAGCGTCGTGCCGCCCTGGATGCCGAGCTGGCCACCTACGAACCTCGTCTGCGTGAACTGCGTGAGCAGCACGAGCAGCTCACGGCCGCGACGCAGGAACTGGCCCGGCAACGCGAACTCCTCAGCGCCGACCGGACCGTACTCGACGGGGAGCGGGCCAGCTTCGAGGCCGGACGCTCCGCGGAAACGGAACGACTGAGCAACTGGGAGAATCGCTTAGCCGAGCGGGAAGCCGAGTTGGCCCGACGCGAGGAACAACTCCGGGCCGACCGCGAAGTCCTGGAAAGCGACCGCCGCGAGTTCCAGGCCGATCTCACCCGCCTGGAGCGACGGACGGCCGCTTTGGAGGAGCAGGAACGGCTCATCGCCGAGCGGAAGCGGGAGGTCGATGTCCGTCTCCAGCAGCTTCGCCGGGACGCGGCCGAGTGGGAGGAAACCGTTCGCCTGGCCACGACCGAGCAGACGCGGCTGAGGGCCGAGGCCGAGCGACTCGACCGGCAGCGGGCGGAACTCGATGCCCAGTCGGCGACGCTCACGGAGCGGGCCGGTCAGCTCGAGGCCCAGCAGGCGGTCCTGGCCGTGCTACGGGCCCAACTGGAGCGCACCCGCCAGCAGGCCGAACGGGAAGCCGCGCAACTCGCCGCCGCCCGCGTCCGCGAGGACGAGGCGCTGGCCGAGCTGCGGGAGCGGATCCGCGAGGCCGAGGAACTGCGGGCCGAATTGACCAGCGTTCAGGAGAACACGGCCCAGGAACGCCGCCGCCTGGAAGAGCGGGACTCGCTCCTGTCGGCCGCTCTTGAGGAGATCCGCACGCAACAGGAGGCGCTGGCCGCCGAGGCGACGCGGCTGAAGAAGTGGGAGGCCGAACTCGATGCCCGGGCCGCCGACTTCGCCGAGCAGGCCGGCACACTCAAGGGACGCATGACCCAAGCCCTCGACCTGCAGGCCCGACTCGAGGCCGATCGGGTCGCCCTGCGGGAGCGCGAGGCGGCACTGGCCCGGGCCGAGGAATCACAACAGGCCCTGCAAGAGCAACTGCGTCGCCGTGCCGAGGAACTCGCCGTCCGGGCACGCTCACTCGACGAGTTGGCCCGCCAGATCGCCGGCGACCGGGCTGCCGTCGAACAGATCAAGGCCCAGGCCGAGGCCCACCGGCTCACGGCCCTCGACGAGATCAACGAGCGCCGCCGGCAAGTCGAGGAGCAAGCCGCCGCCCTCGAGCGGGTCGCCGCCGAATACGCCGATAAGGAGCAAGCCCTGGCCCGCCAGGTCGCACGCCTCAAGGAGGTCGGTGCGACCGTCGCCGCCGAGCGGAAAAACCTGCAGGAACTGCGGGCCCGCTGGGAGTCGGACCGGGCCGCGGCCGCCGAGGCCGACCGCGCCCGCCGCGAGGAATTCGAGTCCTTCCGCCTGCGTGTCCTGGCCGAGATCGAGGCCCTGCGCCGCGAGGCCCCCGAACTCGAGACGCAAGCCCAGTCGGCACTCGAACGCCTGACCCTGGCCCGGGACATGCTCCGCGGCCACCTCAACGAGTTGCACGACTATGCCCGCCTGAGCCGCGAGGACCTCACCGCCATCCGAGCACAGATCCAGCACGAGGCCGAGCGGCTCCGTGCCCAAGAAGAGGAACTCAACCGGGCCAAGGCCGAACACCGCCTTGCCCTCTCGGCCTTCCGGCAACAACTGATCGACTGGCAGGGGCAGGTCGCCGAGATCAAGCGGACCCTGGCCCAGAGTGAGTCCCGGCTCGAGGCGCGCGAGGCGGCCGTGGACGAAGCCGCCCGACAGGTCGACGCCACGTCCGCACAACTCGCCGAGCAGTCCGAACGACTGCGCCGCGAACGGGAGGCGGTCTCGGCCCGGCGGACCGAGGTCGAGCGTCACCTCAACGACATGCGGGAATGGTACCGCAAGAAACTCCGCGAACTGGCCCGGAGCACCACCGAGCCTGACGGCCCCGCGTCCGACCGGCCCCCACTGGTCACGGCCACCGAGACGCAACAAGGCCCACAGTCCCGCCCCGTCCTGCACGTGTTGCCCGCCGCGGCTGACGAGGTCGACCCCGGTGATCGCCAACTCGGCGAGTTACTCCGCTCACACGGACTGATCGACGCCGACACGTTAGAGGCACTCTGGGTCGAGGCCGGCCGCAAGCGGCGGACGCTGCGGCAAGTCCTCCTCTCCAGTGGGGCGATCACCCTCTACCAGTTGGCCCTCATCGAGGCCGGCAACCTCGACTCGCTCATGCTCGGCCGGTTCCGAGTCATCGACCGGCTGCGGGTCACCTCCCGCGAAGCGATCTACCGCGTCTTCGACCCGACGGCGAGCAGTGAACCTACCTCCCCCTCGTCCGCTCCCGCCGGGGTCTTCCTGCTCCGGCACCTGAGCGAATCGGAGATGCACGTCCCGGCCCACGCGGACGAGTACCGCCGTGGCTTCGCCGCCGCCCGCGACGTCAAGCACCCGTACCTCGTCGCCGTCACTGAAGTCCTGGACATCGCCGGCCGGCCGGCCGCCGTGCAGGAGTGGTTGTCCGGTCTGTACAGTGCCGACTGGTCGTTCCACGCCGCCCACCCGGGCTGCTGGGTTCGCCTGGCGACGATGGCGGCCCAAGCCCTGGAAGCGGCCCACCGTCACGGGCTGTATCACGGCCGGCTGACGTCGGATTGCTTCGTCCTCACCACATCCGGTGTTCTGAAAGTGACCGGCTTCGGGGAGCCTTCCTGGCTGACACCGGGCGGAGAGCCGGGCACGGAAGCGAGCGCGGCGGCGGACCTGCGGGCCTTCGGTCAGGTGGCCTTCGGCTGGTCGCAACTGGCGAATAAACAGCCCCGCAAGTCGGTGAAGTCGAAACCGTTCCCGGCGGCCCTCACGCGGATCATCCGGCGGCTCGAAGCGGATATCGAACCCCCGATGGCCGACACCGTCGCGGCCGAACGCCCCTACGAATCGGCTTCCGAACTGCTGGCCGACCTGAACCGGGCCGCACGCGAGACCCCCTTCAGTGACGACGCCTGGGAAAAACTCCTCAAGCATGTGGCCGACAACACCCCCGAGGCACCCTTGAGCCTCAGGCGCTCGGCCTGAGGGCGGCCCGGTCGCTTGATTCCACCGACGAAGCTCGGGGTGCGAACGGAACGGTATGGTGGTTTTTGATCGAATCGATCAGAACCATCATCCTGCCGCTCGCAGACCACTCGTCCCGACGGGGCCACGCGGCACCCGTGGATGCCCCCAGCAAAAGGGGCCACGCGGCACTCGTGGATGCCCCCCGCCGAATGCCCCCGCAAAACAGGAACGTTAGGGGCCAAGGGTGATGAGTCGGACACCGACACCGGCGTGCTCGTGACGCGATCGTGACGGCAAGTCCGCTCTCTCCCCCGCGATACCAGGTCGGGAACCAACGAGCGGTCGCACGGGACCGGCCTGAAGACCGGCGGTCGGTCGGTCAATCGGCCGGGGCGGCCTCACCGGTCGTCATGCCGAGCCGGCGGGCGAAGTCGACGAATACCCCGTTGGTCCAACCGAAGCCTTCGACCAGGCCGTAGTAGCCGCACTCGGGTTTGCTGCCGGGATCGACGACGTTGTACTTCTCGAGCAGAGTGCCGCGGGTGGCGAAGTCCCGGATGCAGGTTTCGCACCAGCGGCGGCGGACCTCGTCGGCCTCGGCCCGGTAGCCGTAGCGATCAAGCCCCCCGGCGACCATCCATTGCAGGGGTGCCCAGCCGTTAGGACTGGCCCACTGCCGACCGGGGAAGGAATCGAGGGAGGTCACGAGTCCACCCGGCTTGAGGAACTGCGGCAGCCAGCGGGTGACGAGGGCCTCGGCCTGGGCCGGGGTCGCCCAACCGGCCCAGAGCGGGTAGAAGCCGGCCAACGACAGGCAACCGGAGTGTTGCTCGCATCTCCAGTCGAAGTCGAGGAAGAACTCGCGGGCGGGGTCCCAGAAGACTTCGTGCATGACCGCGGCGCGCTCGGCCGCCATCGCCTCCCAGTACCTCGCCCGGGTGGGGTCTCCGAGCCGGTCGAAGGCCCACTCCAGGTCGAGTTCGCGACAGTAGAGGATGCTGTTGAGGCAGACCGGCAGGAAGTCGAGCCAGCGGCCCGCTTCGGTGCCCGGTCGGTCGCCGTCGCAGCGGGTGGAGTGATCCCAGCCGCTCTCGCACGAGGCCAGGAAGTGGCTGTAGTTGATGTCATGGAAGCGGGAAAGCCCGCGGTACTTCCGTCGCTCGTGGGGGTGTTTCTCGCCCAACCAACAGATCTCGTGTTCCCGCACGGCGGCGCTGGCCATGCGTCTCAAGAACTCCTCGGAATCGGGATCGTGCCGGCGGACCTTCACGTGATGGGCCAAGCGGAACAGGCGGGTGAAGAACGGCGGCTGGCTGCGGGACGTGAAGTAGTAACGAGTCCCATTCGGGATGAAGCCGAAGCGGTCGACGAGGTAAAGGCAGTTCTCGGCCGCATCGATCACGAGCCACTCGCGGGGCGTGTCGTAAAGTCCCAGGGCGATGAAGTAGGTGTCCCAGTAGTACAGTTCCTGGAACAGGGGCCGGTTGGGATCGACGCTGGGGACGAGGAACGGCCGGGGCAGGCCGATCAGGGTGCCGTGATCTTCAGGGAAGTGCCGGATCAGCCGGTCCCAGAATCGGTCAATGTACGACAAGACCGGGGCGTACTCCGGGTGAGTCGAAGCCGAGCCAGTGCCCACGCCGGTCTCCCACGAGCCGTGATCGAGTTCCGCCAACAGAGCGTATACACCGTGGTCCGTCACACCTGCCTCCTGTAATTGCCCCGTCCCCGCGAGCATCAGTCCCGATCCTCCTGACCGATCCTGCAACCGTAACAGCCTTGACCCCCCAAGCATCAGGCCCGACCGTCCTGAGCGGACGGCAGTGTGCGTGACGTCTCATGGCTGGGGCCGGTCAGGGCGACCGGCGAGGACGACCGCGGCCTCGCCGGGAATCTGCCAACTTTCCTGCGTGTCGAGAAGACCGACCCCCTGTCCGCCGTAGCCGGGGTCCTCGCTCGACCAGATCGGGTGCCAATGGGTCCCCACCTCGGGCGGGGCCAGGAGTGGTTCCGGGGCAGGGTCCAGGTGCAGGCCCGAGCCGAGGTTGACCAGCAACAATCGGTCCTGTCCCGCGGGGGCGAAGAACCGCAGGACGAAGGCCGACGAGCCGAGGACCGCCCCGTCTAGTACCCCGGAGCGAAAGGCCGGGTCGGACTTCCGCAGCGCGATCAGGTCCCGGTGCAGGGACAACCACTCCGGCCGGGAAGATCGCTCGGCGGGGTCTAACTTGCACTGGAGAAACGTCTGGGGGTCGGCCGGGTCCGGGAGGAGGCGAAGGGCCTCGGGGGTGGCCCGGCTACGGAACTGCTTCATCGTCTCGCGTCGGCCCTGGAAGACCAAGGCGGCGAGGTCGGGGTGGTGGTCGGCGAAAAAGTGGAAGGGTCGAGTGCTGGCGTATTCCTGGCCCTGGAACAGCATCGGGGTCGAAGGTGTCAGCAATAAGTATGCCGTCAGTGCCCGGTAGCGGCCCGGGCAGGAGACCTGGTGCAGCCTCGATCCCCAGCCGGCACTGGCCACCTGGTCGTGGTTCTCCAGGAATGCCACGAAACGATACCGCGGGATGTCGAACGCGGGGCGGCCGCGGCGGCCGTGGCGACCGTGGTGCCGCTGGCCCTGGTACAGGAAACCCCACTTCGCCGCACTCACGAACTCCTGGGGTGTGCCACGATAATCGGCCAGATAACCGTCCGTCTTGCCGGTCAGTGCGACACGGCACGAGTGGTGCAGGTCGTCGTTCCAGAGCGAGTCGAGCCCGCAGCCGCCGGCCTCGCGTGAGCGGAGCAAGTTGGCGTCTTGCGGGTCATTCTCCCCCAACAAGTAGATCGAGCGCGGGCCGGCAGCCTGGCGTGCCCGCCGGGCGATCCCGGCCAGGATGTGTTCCGGGCTGCTGTCGTACATCGCGTGCGTCGCATCGAGACGTAGGCCGTCGAGGTGGTACTCGTCGATCCAGAAGGCGGCGTTGGACTCGAAGTAGTCGCGGACCGGACCGGAGTCGGGGCCGTCGAAGTTAAAGGCCTCACCCCAATCGGTGCTGTGCCGGTCACTCAGGAACTGCGGGGCGTACTCGCGGATGTAGTTCCCGTCGGGTCCGAAGTGGCTATAGACCACGTCGAGGACCACGCCCAAGCCGAGACCGTGGGCGGTGGCGACGAACCGGCGGAAGTCATCGGGCGTCCCGTAAACGTGAGAGGGGGCAAAGGGGCACACCCCGTCGTAGCCCCAGTTGAAGCGACCTGGGAACTCGGCCACGGGCATGACGACCACCGCGGTGATGCCCAATTCGAGGAGATCGCCGAGCCGCTGGCTCGCGGCCTGCCAGGTGCCTTCCGGGGTGAACGTCCCGACGTGCAACTCGTAGAGGACTTGACCTTGGGCCGATAGCCCCGGCCAGTTCCCGTCATCCCAGACGAACTCGTGCGGGTCGATCACCTGTGACGGACCATGCGGACCGTCGGGCTGAAACCGCGAGGCCATATCGGGGAAAAGGCCCGGGCCGCCGTCGAGCCGGAATCGATACCGGGCACCCGGCCACACGTCCGGCAAGTGGGCGGAGAAGAAACCGCCCGGCTCGGCATCGAGTTCCCGCGTCGGTCCCCCCTCCACGACGACTTCGACCCGGGAACGAATCGGTGCCCAGACCCGGAAGTGTGTACCTTCAGGGGTCACCTCGGCACCGTAAGGGTAGCGTCGCACATACACGGCTGAGAGCGCCTGAAGGTGGGGCGAAGGAGGGCGGGTAGTCGTCCCGAATCAAATCACCGGAGCCGACACGAACGACACGCACCGATTTTATTCACCGCATCGTCGCCACCAATAGCAAGTCGGCCGGGGCTGTTCCGAGGGCCGGCGGGTCCATTACTGTCGCCTCGACCACGTCGTCGCCACCAATAGCAAGTCGGCCGGGGCTGCTCAGCCTCCACTCCTCCCGGCGATGACAGTCCAGGGCTGCTCACCGCCTCCACCCCTCCCGGCGACGAGCCGGGCAAATACCGGCGATCTCCGTTGAAGGCGATCTCACTCGCCACGTCCGGGTACGACCGTCGCCACCATCTTTTCCCATGAAACCCTCAGTTTGTATCTTGGCCGAGGGACGCAGACGACCGAGGACCATCGACCCATGCCATTCGACCCCGAAGCACGTCTCGCGGAGTGGCGAAGCGGCTTGCTTGATACCACCAAGCGGAACCGGTTGGTGAAGTTCGTGACCGGCCGAGTCGGGGGGATCGAGTTGATCCACCCGGGCCTTGCGGAAATCTGGCAACGACTGATCCAGTACGAGGAGCTTGTGTTCGTGCGTAAGTACGAGGTGCTGAACCTGCCTCCCGAGCGGTTGGACTCCGACGCGCTCGCGACCGACCATGACCCGACCGGGTCGGAAGTCGGTTCACCCGTCGAGTTAGATAACGAGTTCACCCGTCTCTGCCTCCGCTCGTCCCGGTTGCTCCCCACCCACCTACTTACCGATCTGGCCGACCGGCCCCTTCAGGTCCGGCTCACGCGACTGTACCGCAACGCTCTCGAGGCCCAGCGGGATCACGGCGTGACCACACTCCTGGCCGCATTCGGCTTCCTCCACTGGCACGAGCCGGGTGACTCGGACGAGGCGCTGCGCTCGCCCCTACTTCTGCTGCCGGTTCGGCTCTCACGATCGAACGTCGAGGCACCATTCACGCTGACGGCCCTGGACGACGAGCCGCTGGCGAACCACTGCCTGGCCGAACTCCTCCAGTCGCAGTTCCGGGTTCGGCTGCCCGAGCCAGAAGAGAGCGGGGTCGAGCCGACTTCCGCCGAATACCCGACGGCCTATTTCCGGGCGGTCGCCGAACGGGTCCGCGACTTCCGCGGCTGGGAGGTCCGGCCCGGTGTGGCCCTGGGTGTTTTCAACTTCCAGAAGCTGGCGATGTGGCACGACCTGGGGCAGAACGCCGCCCGGGTGCTGGCCCACCCGGTCTGCCGGGCGATCGCTGGTGACAACACGGTGTCACTGGCACCGTCCGTGCCGCTGCCCCGGGCATCAGACCTCGACCGTGAGGTGCCGCCGAGTTCCTGCTTGCAGGTCTTGGACGCCGATAGTAGCCAGCAGGAGGCGATCGAGGCCGTCAAACGCGGGACCCATCTCGTGCTGGACGGTCCCCCCGGCACCGGGAAGAGTCAAACGATCGCCAATATCATCGGGGAGACCCTGGCGGTCGGGAAAACGGTCCTGTTCGTGAGCGAAAAGACGGCTGCCCTGGACGTGGTCAAGAAACGACTCGACGCCAGCGGCCTGGGGGATTTCTGCCTCGAACTCCACAGCCACCGGGCGAACAAGCGGGAGGTCATCGCCGAACTCGGCCGTTGCCTGGAGCTGAAGCCGCGTGGCACTCCTGACGTGGCGGCCCAGATCACGGAACTGGCCGCCGTGCGACAAACCCTCAACGAGTACGTCGCCGAGCTGCACGCCGTGCGACAGCCCCTCGGCCGCAGTGTCTTCCAGGTTCACGGGGAACTGGCAAGGGTGTCCCGACTGCGGGGCCGGTCCCGGCTGATGATACCCGATGTCGCCGCCCGAGACGCCGGTTTCGTGCATAAGGCCGTCGAGGCCCTGACGGAACTCCGCGACTGCCGCCGTGTCGTCGAGGAGCCCGGCGGTCACCCCTGGCGGGGTTGCAAGATCACGACGTACACGCACGCGCGGGCCGACGAAGCACGCTTCACTTTGTCCCGCCTGGCCGAGGCCGTTCCCGAAGCCCAGGCCGCCGCCGACGGTCTGGCCCAAATCGGCCTGAGTGAGAACGTGAGTACCTACCGGACGTGGACCGCCGCCGAGACGCTCGCCGCCCAACTCGTCGAGTTGCCACTCTTCCCGGCTCTGTGGTTTCGCGCCGACGCCCGGCTGGCCGCCCGGGCGGTCATCGAACTCGATCAGTTGACCCGCACCGCCCGGGGACTGGTCGAGCGACTTCCTGAATTCGACGTGAAACCGACCGAACCCACCGCTTCAGTCGAGCAACTCATCAACCCCAACGAGCCTGAGCGACTGGTGAACGGCGCTAGGCTCAGCCTGCGAGAACGCCTGTCCGTTGTGGAGGCGGTCACGGCTCGGCTCCGGGAACTACAGACCCGGCTTAGCACGCTTTGCGATACAGCGACGCGAGTAGGCGAAATGCTCCGGCTCCGCGCGGATCAGACGGTCGCGGAACTCGGCGAACTGTTCCGTGTCGCCGGCTCTCTCGCCCGCGTGGCGGCGATCCCGCCGGGTTGGTGGGAAGCGTCCCGGCAACAAGAGCTGAGCCGTATCGCCACCCGGGCCGACGATCTTTCCCGGCGAGTACAGGAGCTTCGGCAGCAGTTGCTCTGCCAGTTTCCGTCGTCGGCCTTCGCGCCCGAGTCCGCGCCGCTGGCCCGAGAGGCGGCCGCCGCGGCGAGTTCCCTCTGGCACTGGCTGCCCTGGTCGAACTGGTCGAAGGTCCAGGCCCGTATCGCCGTCTGGCGCGCCGGCCCACCCCGCTCGGGTACTCGAACTCGCGCGGAGCTGAAACAACTCGCGGAGTACCACAACTTGTCGGAGCAACTCCGTCAGTACGAGTCGGCCTACGCGGGTGATCTGCTGACGGATGCGAGCGGCCGAACCGACTGGACCGCGACCCGGACCGGACTGGCCGATGTCGCCCGGCTACAGAGCTGGCAAGCCGGAGAGGAACTCCGCGGGCTACTGGGACCGGGAGGACGGCTGAACCGGGACGAACTTCGTGTCCTCGCAGAAGCCGGGCTGCGGGAGTTTACCCGGTTCCAGCGTGAGTGGGGGGTGCTGGTTCAACAACTAGTCGTTCCCGTCCCGTTCGCCACGCTGACCGCCCGCACCGACGAGTTACAGGTCTGGCTCAGGTCGCATGTTACCACACTCGAACGTGAGGCCGAGCAAATACGACGAACGGTCGCCTTACTGCTCCCGGGTTATGACTTGGCGGGAGAACTGTGGCGTGAGAAGGTCGGCCGGCTTCGGGAACTCCTGACGACACGGGAACGCGGTCGGAAGGCCGCGGAGTTGGCGAACGATGACCGACCGGCCGCGGAACGGGAACGCACCGATCACGGGCCGCACGCCACGCGGGCGCGAATCCTCCTGGAGTTCCTGGACCGATCGGGCCTGACACCCTCACCGGCCCTCGCGGCTACACTCGCGACGGAAGCCGGCCGACAGGGACTGTCGAAGGCGCTGACTGACAGCCGACGGGCGCGTGACCGATTCGAGAAGGCCTGGCGCGTGGTCACCACCGAACTCTTCGACCCGAGCGCGACCGTCTCGACCAACATCACGCTCCAGGACTGTCCGCTTTCCGGTTTGGCTGACTGGGCGAGTGCCCGTCGGGCCGACATCGAACGACTGGCCGAATGGGCGAAGTTCGTCCGGGTCGAGCGAACGACGCGGGAGTTGGGCATCGGCACGATCCTCCGTGAAGTGCGAGCCGGTGAATACGGCGTGAGTGACGCGGCCGACGCCTTCCTGGCCCGCTTCTACAGCCTCTGGCTCGACGCCTGGCAGGAAAAAACCCCGGCCCTGGCCGCGTTCTCGGCCGAGAAACATGAGCGGTTGATCGAGCGGTTCGTCGAACTCGATCGGCTCACGGTGACGACGGCCGGTCGGCGGATCAGCGAGGGCCTGGTCACCAGCCCCCGCCGCCCACGCCGCCGAGAGAACCCGCCGGAATCCTCGGAGCTGGGCATCCTGCAGCGCGAGGTCAACAAGAAGCAACGGCACCTGTCCGTGCGACAACTCTTCCGGCTCGCCCCCCACGTGATGCTGCGACTGAAACCGTGCCTGATGATGAGTCCGCTGGCGGTCAGCACCTATCTGCAAGGTTCCGACATCGACTTCGACCTGGTGATCTTCGACGAGGCCTCGCAGGTCCGACCGCACGACGCGATCTGCGCGATCTACCGGGGCCGGCAACTCGTGGTGTGCGGCGACCCCAAGCAACTACCCCCTACCGACTTCTTTAACCGGAGTGCCGACGCGGGCGAGGGACCGGACGACGGCGACCCGGCCGGCTCCCCCGCTTACGAGAGCCTGCTCGACACCTGCCTGGCCCTGGGCATGCCCCGGCAACGGCTGCGTTGGCACTACCGGAGTCGTCGCGAGGCACTCATCGCCTTCTCGAACCGGCACTTTTACGACGGCCGCCTCGTCACCTTCCCCAGCGCTGATGAAGCCAGCAGCCCGGCGATCGACTTCGTCCGGGTTTCCGAGGGCCGGTTCCGTGACGGCGTCAACACCCCCGAGGCTCGCTACGTGGCCCGGCTGGTTCTCGAGCACGCCCGAACCGACCCCCACGCCAGCCTCGGGGTCATCGCCTTCAGCCTGCGGCAACAGGAACGGATCCTCGCCGAACTCGAGGTCCTTCGCCGGCAACACCCGGAGACGGAAGCCTTCTTCGACGAGGAGCGGGCCGACCCGTTCTTCGTCAAGAACCTGGAGAACGTTCAAGGGGACGAGCGGGACCGCATCGTTCTGAGCATCGGCTACGGTCCCGATGAAACGGGCACCGTGGCGATGCGGTTCGGGCCACTCCTGCAGGCCGGGGGAGAACGCCGGCTCAATGTCGCCGTCACGCGGGCCCGGCGGCAGATGACGGTCGTCTCCTCGATGACCGCGGCCGACATCGACCTGAGAAGGACGAGTGCCGAGGGTGCCCGGCTCCTGAAGGCGTTCCTCGAATACGCCGAACGGGGTGTGACCACGCTCCCAGGCCCGCTGCCGGTCGATCGCATCGCGACGAACGATACGACCTTCGAGCAGGTGGTGGCCGAGGAGCTGGCGGCTCACGGCCTGGTGGTTCATCGGAACGTCGGCTGGGGCGATCACCGCGTCGACATCGCCATACTCGATCCCCGGTCGAGCGGACGATACGCTCTCGGCCTGGAATGCGACGGGGTCTCGTACTCGTCCGCCGCGACCGCCCGTGACCGTGACCGACTCCGGCGGACGGTCTTGGAGGGTTTGGGCTGGCGACTTCTCCGCGTGTGGTCGGCCGAATGGGTTCGTAACCCGGATGCCTGCATCCGTCGCATCATGTCCGCCCTCCAGGCCGCGAGCCAGCCGGTTCCGCCGCCGGACCCGAAAACCGTGGCCTGCCCGATCCTTCCTTGGCGGCCCCCGCCGTCGGACGCCGCCGAGTTCACTTCGATCGAGGCGGTGCCCGACTCGACACTCGCGGAAACGATCCTCCGCACCCTCGACGAGTACGGCTCCATGGCGGTCGAGGATCTGATCGGCTGCGTGTCGCGACGGCTCGGATTCAAACGGGTCGGACCACGGATACGAGAACGGATCGTGGGGCAGGTGAATCGGAGCGTCTCGAGCGGGGCGCTTGTCGCTACCGACGAGGGTCGCGTCCGCCCGGCAAGCCCGTGATCGTTATCCCTTCCCTTGGCTCGACGGCTGGAGCCGTTGATTGCCCTCGTGCGGTTCCGCGTGCCGCGTGTCATGGGGCCGGGTGATGACCGTCTGCAGAACACAGTCAGCAGACCACAGTCACCAGATGACCGTCACCAAACCACGGTCAGCAGACCCCAGTCACCGGATGACCGTCGTCATCTGGCTGTTCCGGGGGGCAGACCGGGGCTAGCAGTTCATCCGCGTCGGGTTTGGTTCGGCGGGGCCATACCCGATCCGTGCCACTTCGGCTCAGGAGTTGTTCGCCGCGCGGAGCCTGCGGCTCAGCCCGATGGCGGCGGTCGTCAGGTAGTACTTGGTGAGGCAGTGCGATTGTTCCCACCGCGGCACGGAACGCAAGCTGTTGAAGTAACGAACGAACTCCTCGAAGACCCGGCTGAAGTGGGACTCGTGCCCGGTCCTTAGGCCTGCGGGGATCACCAGGCGGATTTCGCGGCCGCGGTCTTCGAGTACCAGACCCGGATACTCGCCCTGCAGGAATTCGCACTTGGCCGTGAGAACGCCGAGCCATTCATTACGATCGGTCGACTCGTGCGGAACGACGTAGACATCGGGCGGACCGGTCGGCTCTTGACGGACCTCAACCCGGGCGAGGCTGCCGAGCGCCGAGGCGCGGTGGACGTCGCTCCCCCCGGCCGGTGTCTCAAAGTCCCACTGGGTGACGACCCGGACGTGGACCCCTCTAAGGGTGAACAGGGCGGTGTTGTTCCCGGCGTAGTACAGGACGCCGTTCACGGCACGCCCGGCGAGTTCCGCTGGGTAGCCCCGCAGTCCGGTCAACTCGGCGAATTGCTCCTCGTCGAGCGGCAGGGGCCAGCTCTCGGCCGAGAGCAACCGGGCATCGGTTCGCCAATCGAGCGGGCAGTCGGGAGCGATCAGGCCGATCGCCCGATCGACGAGATGGGTACCGACGTCGGCCAGGGCTTCCCCGGAGGTGGCCGGATCGAACCACCACCACGGCCGCACCAATGGCCGACCGTCGACCCGCTTCTTCAGGTAATGAACACTCTCGAGGACCAGGGCCGGGCGTTGCGGTGATCCGGTCTGCCAGTGGCCGAAGACGTTCGGGTCCTGGACGAGTTCCCGCTGGAGGCGGTTGGCCACCTCGAACCGCTCGGTCATCATGTCCCAGACGAGAACCTCGCGGAGTTCGGCCTCCCGGTAGACTTCTTCGAGCTTCGGGAAGTCGTCCGGCTCGATGATCCAGGGCTTGTCGGCCAGGACGTGGAGGCCGAGCGAGACGGCGGTCCGCATCAGGTCGATCTTCGGCCGATTGCAGCCGGACAGTACGACGACGTTACCGGGTTGCTCGCGCGTGAACCGTTCGAGCCAATTCGGCCCGGCCCGCAGGTCGACCTCCCAGGCGGTCGGTTGGTCTTCCCGCGTGTTGAAGGCGGCGAGCCGCTCGAGGTGGGCGACGGTGTCTCGGTCGAACGGTCCGTAGACGTAGATGCGTGAGTGAACGCCGGCGACCGCCTTCTTGTGCAACAGGGCGGCGTGGAAGTGGCCGGGGGCGAGTGCGATGAGGCGAAGGGTTTTCATGCGGCCGGCTCAACCATGCGCTCATTCTTCCTCTTGTTCAGTAGAGGCATTCTTCAGTAGAGGCACGTCCTGCGATACGGCCGCCCCCGGGGGTCAGAAATAACATAGCACCGGCCGGTGATGGGAATCACATCGGGGGTGATAATGTCTATACGCTTCATCATGGTGGGTGGGTTCTTGGGAGCCGGGAAGACCACCACTCTCACACGCCTCGCCCGGTCCTACCTGGCGAACGGAAAGCGGGTCGGCGTCGTCACGAACGACCAGGCAAATGACCTCGTCGACACCCACACGTTCCGACGACAGGGGCTGGCGGTCGAGGAGGTGCCCGGGGCCTGTTTCTGCTGTCGCTTCGACGACCTCATCGGCCGGGTCCGTTCACTCCGCGATTCCGAGAAACCGGATGTCATCCTGGCCGAGCCGGTCGGGAGTTGCACCGACCTGGTTGCGACCGTCATCCAGCCCCTCAAGGACCTCTACGGCGGTCAGTTCGAGGTCGCCCCCTATGCCGTGATCTTCAAACCGAGTCACGGCACCCGCATCCTCAGGAACCAGCCCGCGGGCGGGTTCAGTCCCAAGGCCGCATACATCTTCCGTAAGCAGCTCGAAGAAGCCGATGCCATCCTGATCAACCGGGCCGATGAACTCACCCCGACGGAACTGGACCAACTGGCGGAGCTGGTGTCCGGGCAATTCCCGGGCACACCCGTTCTGCCGATCAGTGCCGTGACCGGACAGGGCTTCGAGGCCCTCATGCGACTGCTGGAGCAACAAGGAACATACGGACGAAAAATCCTGGAGATCGACTACGACACCTATGCCCAGGGCGAGGCCGAACTCGGTTGGCTGAACCTGACCGCTCGCCTGACCGCGTCGGTACCGTTCGACCTCGATACCGTCCTGAGCCGGATTCTCGAGTCCCTGGCATCGGTCTGTCGCGATCGTGGCGGCGAGGTCGCCCACCTCAAGCTCATCGGCACGAACCCGGCGGGACAGTTCGCGGTGGCTAACGTGGTGAGTGGCGACACGCCCGCGCGACTCTCCTGGCCTTCGAACGTCCAGACCTGTGATGCCGAACTGATCGTCAACGCCCGCGTCGCCCTGGAGCCGGCGATTCTTGAGGCGGAGGTGCGGCGTGTGGTCATGAGGGAGTGCCAGGGCCGGCACATCACGGTCGGGTTCCCCGCCGTGCAGAGCCTGCGTCCCGGCCGGCCGGTCCCGACCTACCGCTACGCCACGGCCAAGAACTGAGCGGCGGCAGGTCATGGCCGCCCGTTTTGGGACACTGATCGGCGGTAGTCGGGGCCGCTCGCTTTGGGACACCACCGTACTCGTGTCGTCGCGGAACCTGGAGCCTCTCGCAAGCCCGGGTCGTAAGCCCGGGGGGTCGGTCGAACCAGCGGGACAGTTAAGCCGTTGTCATGCCGCAGTCAGGCCCGCGTGCCACGGGGCAGCGGGTTGCGCGCGAAGATCCACTCCTCGATCGGCCGTCCCTCGACCAGGTGCTCCTGAACGAAGCGCGGGATGCGCTCGGCGGTCATGCCGGCGTACCAGGTGCCCTCGGGATACACGACCAGGATCGGGCCGCCGCGACACACTCGCAGGCACTGGACCTTGGTGCGGTAGCAGGCCGTCGGTCCGGTCGCCAGCGAGAGCTTTCGCACTTTCAGTTCGCCTTTGAGCGTTTCCCAGGCCCGCTGCCCCACGGCCGCGGTACAACACGTCTCCCCCACACACAGGAAGACGTGGCGGTGATATTCGCCGATCAGGAGTTGTTCCGCGACCCGCGCCAGTTCGGCCTTATCGGGAGCGGTCGCCTGGTCAGGTCGGGTCGACTTGTCAGGTCCGGTCATGCTCGGTCGTCTCTTGGAGGTTCACTCATCCCAACCACAGCCGGATGCGTCGGGCGATCTCGGCGAAGACCAGGACGCTCGATGTCGCGGCGGCGATCACCAGCCAGTCGGTCAACGAGAGCCGCACGACGTTGAACACCTCCCCGCCGAAGTTCACGATCAGAAGCTGCCCGATGACGATCAGTGAGGCGATCATCAAGAACTGCGGGTTGTCGAAGAGCCTGTATAGGCCCGACTCCTCCGGGGTCAGCGAGCGGCAGTTGATCTGGTTCCAGACCTGGAAGAAGACATAGACGGTGAAGAAGATCGTCAGTTGCCGCCGGGTCAGGTCCGGCCCGGCGTGGTCGGGGTCGAACCAGCCCTGGTGCTTCATCCCGAGTAACAGGGTGATCATCACGACGACGAAGAACCCGGCGGTCACGAAGATCGTGCGGAGCATCGCCGGTGTGAGGATGTTCTCGTCGCGTCGCTTGGGTGGTTTCCGCATCAGCCCTTCGCGGGGGGGTTCGCTACACAGGGCGATGGCGGCGAAGGTGTCCATGATCACGTTGATCCAGAGCAACTGCAGCACGGTGAACGGCGGTTCCGACAGGCCGAGGAACGGGCTGAGGAAGGCGATCACCAGCGCGGACAAGTTGATCGTCAGTTGGAACTGGACGAACCGTTGGATGTTCTCGTAAAGGGAACGGCCCCAGTGGATGCCGCGGACGATGGTGCTGAAGGCGTCATCGAGCAGGACGATCTTGCTGGCCTCCTTGGCGACCTCGGTACCGGAAATGCCCATCGCCAGCCCTACGTCGGCGAGCTTCAGGGCCGGGGCGTCGTTGGTGCCGTCGCCGGTCATGCCCACGACGTGGTTCTGGTCCCGCAGCAGCCGCACCATCCGGTACTTGTCCTTGGGCATGGCCCGGGCCAGGATCCGCAGCCGCGGCAGCCGGGCCTTCAGTTCCTCATCGGTGAGTGAGTCGAATTCGTCGTGGGTCATGACGATCGCGTCGGGATGGTCGAGTAGGCCGATCTCGCGACCGATGGCCCGGGCCGTCTCGACGGTATCACCGGTGATCATCTTGACCTCGATGCCGGCCGCCCGACACTTCTCGATCGCCTCTTTGACATCGTCCCGCAACGGGTCACGGATGCCGACGAACCCGTCGAAGACCAGCCCCTGCTCGGTCTCGGCGACGCGACGGTGGATCTCGGCCTCGTCGTGGGGGAAGTCGGCAGGCAACTCGACGTGGGCGAAGGCCAGCGTGCGCATCGCGTCGCCGGCAACGGCGGCGATGTTCGCGCGAATGGCGGCCCGCACGTCGTCGGTCAGCGGCAACACCCGACCGTCGGGCGCGAGGTACTTCTCGCACTGCGACAGGACCTGCTCGGGGGCACCCTTGACCAGCGTGGCGAGTCGCCCGTCGAGACGGACGACCGAGGTCATCCGCTTGCGGTCGGACGAGAAGTGGATCTGATGGAGGACCGGATAGTTCGCGCGGAGTTCGGCGTAATCGAGGGGTGTGGGACGGAACCACGCCCCGGCCCTGAGCCAGTTCAGCAGTGCCCCCTCGGTGCTGTTACCGATCGTGGTGACCTTGCCGTTCCGCTCTTCCAGGCTGGCGGTGGAGTTCAGGGCCGAGTTGAGGATGATCCAGTGCAGCGGGGAACCGGGCTTCGCCTCGTGTCCCTGGTGCATGCCGGCCGCGGCCAGGCTGCCGTCGAACATCTCAGTCGCGACGCCCAGCCGGGCCACGGCCATCTTGTTCTGCGTCAGTGTACCGGTCTTGTCCGAGCAGATGACGGTGGCCGAGCCGATCGTCTCGCAGGCCACCAACTGACGCACGAGCGAGTTCGCCTTGCTCATCTTCCGCCAGGCCAGGGCCAGAGACACGGTCACACTCATCGGCAGCCCCTCGGGCACGGCCACGACGATGATGATGACCATGTACACGAAGTACTTGAGCAGGTTGCGGACGACCACGAGCAGTTCGTCCGCGCCGTGGGGCCAGAAGACTTGCCGAGGCTCGGCGAAGAACGCCCCCCGGACAAGAAGGGCGAGGAAGATGGCGACGGCGGCAACGTAGCCGACCCGACTGATCAGCCCGGCGAGGACGGCCAGCTTCTCCTGCAGCGGCGTCGAGGCCTTGGAGATCGTGAGCTTCTGCTGTATCCGTTCCTCACGGGTCATCGGCCCGGCGTGACGTTCCTCCGGCTCGTCCGGCTCGCCGGTCAGGCGGCGGGCGATCTGGCCGACGACGGTGTCGTCCCCGACGTTCGTCACCACCATCTGCCCGACGCCGTCGCCGACCTGGGTAGCCCGGAACAGGCAACCGGGCTGGTCGGGGCCGTCGGAAGTGTCGTCCTCCCCGGCCACGCTCTTCTTGACCAACTCGCTCTCGCCGGTCATCAGCGACTGGTCGATCATCAACTCGTTCGAGCGGACCACTCGGCCGTCGGCCGGGATCTCGTCGCCCATCTCCAGCACGACAAGGTCACCAACGACGACATCCTCGAGCGGGATCAGATGGACCGAACCGTCCCGGATCACTTTCACCCGGACCGAGTCCTTGGCGGCGTTGAGTTTCTCGAACTCCCGGTCGCTGCGATGTTCGCTGACGAACGCCACCCCGGTCGCCAGGAAGACCGCCACCATGACGGCCAGCCCTTCGACCGAGGGGTGCCCCAGTCCGAAGCTGACGCCGACCCAGACGGTGGCCAGGCCGAAGAATATGGCCGGCACCCACTCGCCGATGCGGGCCACCCCGGCGACCAGGAACACCAGCACCACGGACCCCAGGGCCAGCCCCCCCGAAACCGGGCTTGACTCGAACAGATCGACCACGATCTTCAACAGCGAGGCGGCGAGCAGGATCTTGATGATCGGCTCGTCGAACTTCGCCAAAAACTTCTTCCAGGCCGGCTGACGGGGCAGCGGTGTCAGGCGGTTGGCACCGAACCGCTCGCGACTGTCGAGCACCTGGGCCTCGCTCAGCCCTCTGGTGCGTGCCTCGGGGTAAAGTTCCGCGATCTGTCGGAGGGAACGCATAGGTCTCGTGAGCGTGTCCGGCTCGTGAGGAAGAACGAGCGATTGACCCGCCGACGTGCGGACGGGGGCGGGTGTTAGTTGTAGCGGACGGCCGGACACCCGGCGAACCGCTGTAGCGGCCCAGTAGCGGTAGCGGTACCGTAGGGGTCCGGTAAGCCCGACGAACCGGCCGAACGCCCTGGGCCTCACTCTACGCAAGACAAGATGGGACCTCGGCGTGCGTGCGTCGTGATGATCCCCGGCGGGGCACGTCTCGCCGCCGACCCGGTTCCGGCTCGAACTCGGCCGGGTCGGAACGATTTCCGCCCCCGGGCCGAGGCCCGCACACGACACCGATCCTGAGACAAGAGCAGACCTCAGTCGCCACGGTCGGTCGTGTCGGGGGTCGTCTGTCGGGTGAAGTCGAGTTCCGGGTTGGGAATCTCGGGCCGAACGAGGGAGGGATCGGGTTGCAGTGGCGAGCGGACCGGCGTGGCCCAAGCCCGACGCGCGGCCCGCATGGCATACCAGCGGGCGATGTTGAGGCCGCCGAAGACGAGTGCCATGACGCCGCCGAGGTTCAGGCGGAGCGGGTCGAACTGCTGGTCGAGCCGGGGGGCGATCCACGACCGGGCGAAGATGACCCCGGAGAGGACAAGGAAGAGCAGCCCCAGACCCAGCCGCAGTTTGTAAACGAGCATCGCTCTGCGTCCGCCTTGACCCCGAACGGGATGGTTGCCACAATACCAACGACTTCAAGTTGCGGAAACGGGTGTACCGCACCCGAGCCAGCCGCTGAAGTTAGGACTACCCGGTAGTGTAACGGTAGCACAAGAGATTTTGGTTCTCTTTGTCCTGGTTCGAATCCAGGCCGGGTAACTCGAAGCCGAGCGACGCAACCCGGTGCAAAAGAGCGCCGGGTTGCTTGTTTTTTAGGCGATCCCCATTCTCCCGTGACTTCGATAAAGCCGACCCTTGCTCGTGCAACGATGTCGATTGATGCCCCCGGATGCAGCATGTCACTGCATCCGGCACTGCATCCGGCACTGCATCCGGGCGGGGCATCGGGGCGGCCTTCGGGGCGGCAGGGCAAAGGGAGAGTACAGCGGCCGGCGCGGCGTCGGTCCCGGTCCGGCGAAGTTCGGCCACGCTCTTTTCCGGGGCGGTCGTCGACGGGCCGGTGAGGTTCGGGAGCCGGTCCGCGGCCCCCTGCAGGTCGTAGAGCCGGCGGTGCGAGTAGCGGGCGGTGAGGAGCGGCGTCGAATGCCCGGCGAGTTCCTGCGCGGTCCGTAGGTCAACCCCGTGGCGCCCCAGCATGGTCAGGTAGGTATGCCGCAGGCTGTGGAAGTCGGCGTATTCGGGTCCGTCCGGTCCCTCGACGGCGTAGGCGATCCCGGCGGCGTCGAGGTCGCGGCGGAGCATCTCCGCCCCCGCACAACCCCGGTGCCACGTCCCGCCCCAGATCGGCTGTCCTGCGGCCTTCTGTGCGAGATACGGCCGCAGTGCGGCGGCCACGTCTTGCGGCAGCGGCACGATGTGCGTCCGGCGGTTCTTCGAGAACCGGGCCGGCACCGTCACGAGAGTCGAAGGGGGGTTCAGGTCGAAGTCGTCCGGGGTGAGGTTGGCCAGGGCACCGGCCCGCAAGCCGGTCGAGACGGCGGTGAGGTACAGGTAGTAGCGGTCCTCGCCCGTCAGTCCCCGGAACGTCCGGTCGCTCGTGCGGGCGGCGTCGAGGAGCCGGCGGAGTTCCTCGACGGTCAGTTCCCGGCGGCGGCGGCGAACGTCTACGGCCACGTTCAGCATCGAGAGCGTTTCGAGCGGGTCGGAGCCGATCCGCTTCGACTTCACCAGCCAGTGGGTGAACCCACGGAGCGCGACCGTGTACCCGTTGACGGTCCGTGGCGATGCCCCCTTCGCCCTCTTCTCAACGATCCGCTCGACGGCGGCGCGGGTGAGGCGTCGGGCCGGTCCGTGGCCCACTGTCGGGAGCCGGTGCCGCGCCACGAACCGACGAACCGCGTCCACGGTCAGCCCGGCCAGTTCCGCCACGGCCGACGACGAGAACGCTTCGCCCGGCGGAATGGCCACGGTCGGGCCGTCCCGGCGGAGTGCCGTCAGCCAGGCCGACACCTTGCCGACGTCGAGGTCGCGGGGGAACGTGAAGCCGCAGCCGTCGACGACGGCGGTGATCTTCGAGACGGTCGCCTTCGTGTGGGCGGCGACGTTCCCCTTCGCTTGCAGGTAGGCGGCGTAGTCGGCCAGGTGGTCGGCCAGCGGCTTGCGGGCGTGCTCCTCGGTCGGGTCGGCATAGCCGAGCCGACGCCGCTCGACGCGACGCTGCCAGTCGGCGATCATCTGCTCGGTCACGGCCTTGTCCGTCGAACCCTTCACGCGACGGACGGTGCCGTTCTCATCCCGGATGTCGAAGTACCAACACCTCGACGGCTTCAGGTACTTCGTGCCGTCCTTCGAGAGCGGGTGGTAGACGGTGCGGCCGCGCTCCTTCGTCTTCAGGCACCGGCGGCCGCCGTGTTCGACGATGACGGCATCGCCCGGGAGCGGGAACGGCCGGGTCGGCTTGAACGGCTTGGGCATAACAGACAACCTTTCGGAGAACGGCCGGGCCGGCGAACGGTGCGGTCATCAGGTCACACGTCCCGCCGACCGACCACAGGCGGGAAGGAGTATACCGGCGGCTAGGTCGTCGCGGCATGCTGGTACGGCGTCAACCCACGGGGGCGAAGAGCCGGGGCAGGTCGATGCGGGCGGTCTGGCCGATGCGGTCCCAGCGGGTATCGCCCTCGACGCACAGCAGGGTGATGCCGGGCGGGATCGGCTCCCCGGTCCCCAATTCGACCGGCCGGGCGGTCTTCGCCGTCGAGCCACAGCCCCACCAGCGGCGGCCGGTCAGCACGGCCCGAACCCCGGTGTGCAGCACGCGGAGCACCGGCAGGAGTTCGGCAGGTGGGTCGCGCTCGAAGGATAGTTCCCGGGCCTCGACGGTCGGCCCGTAGGCGGCCAGGTCATCGAGCAGCCCGGCCACGGTCAGCGGGGCGGAAACGATGCGGGGCATGTTCAATCATCTCTCAGGTGGTCGGGCCGGTCGTCGTTGCGGAACCGGACCTTGGAGCGGGGGGCTTGCCGGCGGGGGCGGAGATGGTCAGGCCGGCCGTCGCTTTCGTCCTGGGGGGAGTCATCGCCCCCCAACGCCCCATCACCCCATTCCGGGGCGGGGCCGATTTTGCTCCGGGGAGGATCATCGACACCATCAGCACCATCGACACAGTCGGGGCCGGGGCCGATTTTGTTCTGAGGGGAAACATCGACATCATCAGCACCATCGACACGCTTCGCATGGGGGCCGGATGCCGCGTGTGTCGATGGGTAGATCGTGCCGACGCTCCCGGCCGGTGCCGATAACGCGCAAGCGGGGCGAACCGTCCAGCGAACCCCGCCCCCCGCGCGTGAACCGACCTGGTCCAGCATCAGCCCGCCGACGTTGCGACGCTTGAACGCCCGCAGCCGGTAACCCAGGACCTTCGGGTCGAGGCGTCCGGCCAGTTGCTCGACGGCGGCCTTGATGTCGGCGGCCTGGTCGGGGTCGCAGCCCTCGCCCCTCGCCGCGGACACGACGTCGGCGGCCGTCAGCCCCCGCCCGCCGGGGTCGAGCCGGGCGATCCCCTGCAGCAGGTCCCGCAGGGCCTCGGCGTCCAGGTCGGCGGTCGCCTGTAGCTCTTCGCGGGTCAGCCCGGGGTCCGGCAGCCCGGCGAAGACGAGGGCCTCCCGCACCACACCGGACCAGCCCTCGAAGCTGCCCCACGGCCGCAGCCCGTGCCGGGGTCGGCCCGCGACGTGCCACGCCCGCAAGATCGTCAGTAAAGCCGAGAGCAGCTCGCCCCGGCGGGCCGTGACGGAGGCGAGCAGGTCGGGGTGGCGGAACCCGTCCCGTTCCTCGGGCTTCTCCAGGGGCGATTCCAGGCGGACGTGGGCCACGCGGCGGCTCGTGTCGGCCCGCAGCGCCACGTTGTTGCCGGTCGCCCAGAACACCACGTCCAGGGGGCCGTCGTAGGTCTGTGACTGGCCCAGGATACGTCCCGACCAGCGGGTCGCGGTCAGGGCGGCGTCGAGTACACCGTTGCCCACGGGGCCGCAGAGGTTATCGAACAGCACCAGCCCCTCGCCCTGGATCGCCAGGGCGGTGATGACCTTCCGCAGTTCCTCCGCGTCCGGGGTGTAGCCCGACACGGGCAGTTCCCGGCCGATGAGGATGCGACCGGCCACGGTCGCCAGCAGCCCCTTGCCGGCGGCCCGGACGTTGGCGTCGATGAGGAACAGCGGGGCCGGCCCGGCGTAGCCCCACCTGGCCAGCGGCGTGAGCAGCCCGGCGAAGTAGGCGGCCTTGTGTTCGGGCCGGGCGAACGGAAAGTCGGCCACCACGTCGTCAAGCCGGGCGACGGCTCCAACCACGTCCTTCCGTGTCGGGCGGTCGGGCACGCTGAGCCGCAGCCCGGCGGGCAGGTGCAGGTACAACCCGCTCCGGCGGTCGTATCTGGGTGCGGCCAGGATCGAGCCGTCCGCCAGGATCATGGGGTGTTCGGTGATGCCACGCAATTGCCGCACGCCCGGCCATGTCCCGAGGGCATGCACCCCGGCCACCAGCCAGCCGGGCGGGTGCAAGCCCTTCTCGGTGGGGCCTTCCGGGGTGTCGATGACCCGCACGAAGTGGCAGACGGCGGTCAGGCGGGTCCGCAGCACGGCCGGTTGCACTATGCCGATAGTTGGGGTCCCGGGCGAGCGGCGGATGAGGTCGTCCTCCGTGTCGTCGGCCGGGGTCACGGTCACGAGCCGACCGGCGCGGGTGAAGAGCCCCTCATCCCGGGCCAGGGCGGCGGCCGCTGCCGTGACAGCTTCGTGCTCGCTCGGCGTGATAACGACCCGTGCTTTACCGGACCGGGGTTCGGGCCGCTCGGCCGGTTTCGCGTCGTCGAGGGTCGCCCGCAGGGCTTCGGGGCCGTGCCGCACCAGGAAGTCGTCGAGCCCGTTCTTCGCCCCGTCCGGTTCCTGCGGCAGACGGGCGACGGCGACCACGGCCCCACGGGCGGCCAGGGCCTCGGCCAGGTGCCATTCCGCCCGGCGGACGTTGGGGTTCGTCGCGGCGTCGGAGTCGTACACGATCACGACCCGGCGGCCCGCCCACGCCACAGCGGCCAGGTCGGGGAGGAGTTCACGCGGGCCGGTCGCCCGGCCTTCGGGGTCGCGGTCCCGTTTCTGCTGCCAGCCGTAGACGCCGACAAGCCCCAGACACGGGAACCCGAACTGGGTGGCGGCCAGGGCCTTCTTCTCGCCCTCGGTGATGAGCAGCGGCTTCGTCGGGTCACTCAGGATCGTCCCGACTGGGGGTGGGATGTAGGCCCGGTTCGGAAAGCCGACCGGCGATTCATACTTGACCAACTTACCGTTCACGGTTCGCGGCCGGTCGGGCTTCAGGCGTGTGTAGCCCACAGGCTTGCCGTCCCGGTCCAGAAACGGAAAGGCCAGGCACGGCCCGAGGCTCCGAGCGGGGGACGACCAGTTGAGGAGCCGGGCGACTTCGGCCGGGTCGGAGACGGTGCGGAGCCGGGCGGCGTGGATGGTGGCGTCGGTCAGGCCGGAGGCTCTCAAGTCATCGAGGTGCTTGTCGGAAAGCGGAGGTGGTGTCATGCTGCGATTACCTCAGTCAATCGCGGTTTCGCCACGCCCAGGTTGCCACCCTGGGCGTCGGCCTATGGCGGGTGCGGTGTCAGGTCGAGGTCTTTGGGGCGGCGGCGGTGGACCGGCGGGTCAACGCGGCGTGACGGCCGCGGGGCCGTCTGGGGGCGGCGGCGCGACAAATCTCGCCTCGACAGGCAAAATCGAAGGGTAATGAGTTGTTCATAATCTCCCTATCGCAACGGGTCGGGGATGCTGGGCGGCTCCCCGGCCCGTTGCCCTTTCCTGTGCGAGTCAACGGGATGTCACTTCCGGGCGTCGCGGATGCGAGCCCACGTTTCACGGTTGGGGCAACCCGCGTCGAGCCAGGCGCGGAGTTCGTCGGACCGCCAGCGGACGGAGCCGCCGATGCGGACCGGCGCGGGCAGCTTGCCGGCGGCGTCCAGGCCGCGGACGGTGCGTAGCGCAAGTTGCAGCAGGGCGGCCAGGTCACGGGCGGTGAGCAGCAGCGGCCCGACGGCCGGGGCCGAGGCCGGCGCGGCTGTCGGCCGGTCGGCGGCGTCGGTCAGGTCGGAGGCCCGGGGTTCGCAGCGGTGTTTGTCCGAAAGCGGCAAGTGTGTCATGCTGCTGGTACCTCAGGGAATAACAGTTCAGTCATAACCAGGTTGACTACGTTAGACAGACTTCTCGGTGTCTGGCGTTTGGCGGCCCGGGCCTGAATGCCTCGGGGCCGGCCCCAGCCCCTCAAGCCACCGGAGCAAGGCCGCCCGCTTCCAGCGGACGATCCCCGACGAGAGGGCCACCGATTGCGGAATCGCCCCACGGCCGCGGAGACGCCAGACCGTGCGTGTGGAACAGCCCAGCAGTCTCGCGACGGCACGAACGTCAAGGAGTTCCGACTCGAAAGGCGAAGCCCCGTTGTTCGGCAAGGTCGTCATGTCCGTCTCCTGTCACGGGTGTTCAGCAGCGACGGCCGACCACCGCCGCCGACCGCCGCTACCGACCGGTCGAAGCCATACACGGTCTAGCACGGACGTTTGCCTGAGCGCCGGCACAAGCCGCGACGACGGCTGTCGGCAGGCGACAGGGGACCGACGGGCGGCCGCAGCGGTGGCCGGCGGGCGGGGCGGGCAGGCGAAGGGGGATGATGTCAGACATCGGCGTGGCCCCCCTTCGCGTGCTCTTCGGCGGTGTCGGTAGCGGTCGTCGCGGGCAAGCGGCCGGCGGTGGTGACGGGCAGGCGTAGCCGTTCGGCCAGGTCCAGCAGGATGCGGAGCCGTTCGGCGAGTGCGAGTGTCTCCATCAGCTTCTTGCGGACGATCTCCGGGGACGGGACGAAGTCGAGCGGGTCATGTGGTCGGCGAGCCATGAGGCCTCCTGTCTAGTCGGGACAGTTACATCATGGCAGGGGGGCGTGCGCTCGTTTCTCGCTCGTTTTGCGCTCATTTTCGAGCGCTCTATTCAGGGTCGAGCTTGGTGAGCCGTGCGGTCCGTCCTTGCGTCTTCAGCTTCCAGCCGTGCGATTCGAGCTTGTGGTTCAGACGCATTCGGAGTGAGTTCCAGGCGGATTCGATGGGGTCCTGCCAATCGCACAGCGTCTTCACGTCGGCCAGCGGCAGTTCCCCGCCCGCGTCGCAGAGGGCTTCGACCACGGCGCGTTCCTGCCCTTTCAATTTGGTGCGGGCGTAGTTTCGCAAATCGGCGAAAGGATCAGCCGGCGGCTTCCCCCCCGCGCTCTGCTGCGTCTCGGCCGCATACCAGGTCCAAAGAGTCGGCTCTGAGGTGATTCGGAGTATGGCGGGGCGATCAAATAAGTCCCAATCCGTCACCCTGGCGGGGCGGCCCCCGCGCAGTCTGGAGGCCCAGTCCTCCAGTGCCCTGCTGGCATACTCGGGGAGCGGACGCACGCGATAGATTCTGTAAAGCCCGGGCTCGTCTAGCGTGATGCGGCCGGTTTCGGCGAGGCGGTATATCGCCCACTCGGCCGCCGGTCTTGAGTGCCCGCGGTCTTGAGCGTAGGCCAGCCACGCGGGGACCATAATCCGGTGCGGAGAGTCGCCCGAATGCGTGGCGGGACGTGTCGCGAACCTCGACTCCAGGAGTGCCCTGGCGAGGTCGCACATGGCCGATCGGACCTCGGTTTCGCCGGGTTCGGGTGAGGGTGGCTTGATGTCGCCCGGCGGGACCGACCGGTCGTTCAGGTCGTCCCAGGTGTTCGGATTACCCGGACTGGTGGGGGTCGGGGACGGACGGGAAGGGTCGTTCTGCTTCGGCGAATCGAGCATGGCGTGTGTCCTGGTGCGGGCGGGCCAGGCGGGGTCGTCCGGCGGCCGGGACACGAACCGCGGAACCCGGCACCGGCAGGCGGCGGTCACGGTTCAACCGTTCATAGGTTCGATAGTGATAATAAACTGCCGATCGACGAAAGTACAGCACTGTCTCGCCTCAGGACATCCGTCGAACGGCCCCGGCACGCGGCCCCGACGGAAAGAAACGGGGCGACAGACGGCATGTGCCCAAGCGGCTCCGGCCGTGCGGCGTTTCGGAGAGCGGGTAATAAAACAAAATCGCCGTTCGACCTCTACCGTCGAACGGCGGCGATCCGATACCCTTCGCCGTGCGCCGGCCCCGAGAAGAGACGCCGGGGACCGAAGAGAGGCCGGGCACCCCTACGGCGCTAAACCCCTCGGAGATCGAGCCGGGCGACTTCGGCCGGCCCGGTGTGTCGATGGTGCTGATGATGTCGATAGTTCCCCTCGGCGGCGGAATCGGTCCCGGCCGGCCGGGGGAAGCGGCGGGGCGACGGGGCGGTCACGGTCGTGGCGGTCGCGGTTCGCCGGCGCAGTCGAGGCTCCCCGGGGCCGGGCGATCCTTCGACGGAGCATCATGTCCTTGCGAGTGCCGCCCTGTTGCTTGAGGATGAAGGCGACCCGGGCCGGATGGCATAGCTTCAAGACCGATTCCACCTACTCGAACTTCCTCCGCCAAGCGCCCTGCCCCGATTCGTCGCCACCGATCACCCTGGCGATACTGCCGAGGTTGAGGTCGTCCAGCGGCCCCAACAGCGGCTCGCACGACGTGTACTGCAACGTCGCGGGAACCTGGCGAAGGTCGTCGGTGCGGATGAGGACGTGCTGATTCTTCAAACTGGCACCGGTCCAGATGTCCTCGGGTCGGGTCGCCGGCATGCCATGTCCCGCAAGCGTCGGCCACGCTTCGTCACAACTTGGAAGGTGTGCTGCGGGCAAGCCGCCATCGTCTCGAACACGCGGCCGATGAACTCTTCGGACACGCCCTCGTGAAACAGGTCGCTCATCGAGTTCACGAAGATCAAACGCGGCTGGCGCAGCGTCCTCCGCAGGTCCACGAGGTCGTCGTGCAGGGTCACCTCGAACCGGTTGGCGTAGCGGCGATTGCCCGTAGCGCGCAAGCGCAGGGCCATGCGTTCTGGGTAGCAGTGCCGGCAGCCCTCGCTCACCTTGGTGCAGCCCGTGACCGGGTTCCGGGTCATTTCCGTCGATTCGATGGTCGATTTCGTGGCCATCAATTTTCTCCTCGCCTCCGCGGTGCTGCCGTGGTCAGCTCGCCAACTCGCGGACGTGCGTCAAGTCACGCTTGCTGACCGGGCGCAACTGCGAAGGCAGGACCGTCGCCACCGCGACCGTTTTGCCCGTGAGCGTCATGAACTCGACCTCATAGGCCGCAGCATCTTTATGAATGTGAACCACTGTGCCCACGTCGCCCGCCTCCAACCCCTCTTCGGGCAGGTTCGCGGTCAGCACGATGCAATCATGTTCCTTAATCATGGTCACTCCTCCAAGGGATAGGCGGTGATAAGTCGCGGCACCGTCTCGCCGTGATCAATCTGCCACACGGTACGCACGCGCGGACACCGACCATCCGGTGCCCCTAACTCGCCATCGACCTCGTAACGCGGGCCGAAGCCTGTTTCCTTCTCCTTTGACACTTCATGCCGGCGGCCGTGTTCGCGCAGGGCCTCGGCCAAGACTTCCCAGGACTCCAGGGTGAAACCAAACTCCGCGAAGAACTTGGCTTTGCTGGCCCCATACCGATGCTCGGCGTTCAGCAGATAGCCGCAGACTTTCTCCTGCTCGACGACCGCAAGGTCGGCATTCGGCAATTTCACGGATTCCCCTTCTTCCGGCCGAGACCGGCGCAGAGATACTTCCGCACCCGCTCCAGCTTGTCGCTGGTCCAGTCGCCGCCGAAGCCGTGCTTGGCCACGATCCGACCCCGTTGCCTACTCCTCATTTTCCTCGTCGCCCCCGTCCTGCCCCATCGGGTGTTGATGCCCTGGCTATTGATGAAACCCGGGGCGGCTTGTGTCAACGCACCTGGCCGTTGTCCACCGCGCGGTAAGCTTCCAGGGCCGCGTCCTTGACCGCTGGGGCTACCAGCGGGAAGGTGGTCAGGATGTAGGCGAACTCATCGTAGGTCAGGCCGTAGAGGTGGGCGACCAGGCCGTCGAGTTCGGCCCGCAGCCTGGCCCGCTCGGCCGGGTCGGTGGCGCCCTGCTTGTGGCTCCGTAGACCGACTTCCTGGGCCAGGTCGTCGAACTCCGGCGTGGTGCAGATCAGCCGTGCCGCCCGTTCCACGATCGGCCCGAAGGCCGCGTTGGCGGCGGTGAGGCGGGGGACGGGCATCTGGTAAAGGAAAAAGAAGGTTAAGTGAGCGGTTACCCGTTGACGCACTAAAAAGTCGAACACCAAACTGTTGAAGACGGTTGTAAACTGGAGCGCGGCACGTGCCTCAAATAACTCCGGCTGGTTCACATAGACCCAAACATACGGAATCGTGTGATTGCAATACACATTCCGGGGCAGCATGGTCATAATCGCCGTCCGCTCATCCGCATTTCGGGCAATGTCCCGAAACCCGAGGCGATACCCTTGATAATCCAGCTTCTGCCCCGTGTCTTTCGCTCGTCCCAGCAGCGCCCGGCGGGCTTCTCGTTCGTCGAGCCAGTACTTCGGCTCCCCCCACTGAACTGATGCGTGAACTGGTGGATCATCTTCCCCTCGTAGAGCGGCAGGCGGCCCTTGCCCGGCGACGTGTGGAACAGCCGGCTGTCGCTGGTCATGTTGAATTCCTGAGTGAACCGCACATTCCAGCGGTCGGGCAGCTTCTCGCCCAGCAGGGGAAAGCGGAGCATCTTCTCGGCGATGGCCACGTCCCGATCGCACTTGAATTCCATAACCGAGAGCGAATCGGGCGACAGCCGGCGGACCAGCGCCACGGGAATCTCGATGGCGCCGCGCTGCGGGAAGTGCTCCAATTCGGCCACGTCGTGCCGCATGAAGGCGGCGGGGAACGATTCCGTCGTGCCCCCCTTCTGAAACGTTAGCACAACGAACTTGAAGCGTGAGTCCACGCCCTCGAAGATCTGCTTGCGGTTTTCGAAGCCGAACAGGGCGGTGACGCGGGTCTGATTGAACAGCATCTCGCGGAGTTGCTTGGCCCCCAGGTCGGTGTAGATGCCCGAGGGGATGACGATGCCGCACAGCCCGCCGGGCCGCAGCAGGTTGAAGCACTGTTCGAGGAAGAGCTTGTAGGTGTTGATTTTTGATGCCAAAATGTTCCCGTTACTATCCCGCGAAATCTGATTCACGTACTGCTGAGCTTTCTTGAAGTATTGGGAGCAATGCGGGAATGAACTGACATAAGCTAACCAACGTCTGCGCAGCTCTGAGTCTTTCATGATATTGCAAAACTGTTTCCTCCAATCCTCGATGCGCAGTGATTTTTTCTTTATTTCTGGCATGTACTCTTGCCAAAATTCTTTTTCGTCACTCTGAAAGACTTCCCAGGGCGGGTTGGTGATGATGGCGTCGAAGCCGCCGCGTTGGTTGAGGACTTGGTCGAATTCGTAGCCCCAGTGGAAGGGTTTGAGGGCGTGGATGTCGTCGAGGCGCAAGGGCCGCTTGATCGGCTTGCCTTCCTCGTTTTTGGCATCATCCCAGGTCGCCTGCTCGAACTTGATGCCGAGACTTTTGAATTCGTCGAGGAGGATTTCGTCGAGCACGTCGTAGGCCTGCTCGCGGCGCTTGGCGATGTCGTCGCGGAGTGCGGCCAGGTCTTCCGCAGAGTCGGTGGCGTGCCGGTAGGTATCGAGCAGGCGGTTCTTTTCCTCGAGCACGTCGCGATAGCTTTTGCGAAATAGGGTGCGTCCGGCATGTTTTTGGAAGGCCTGGTCCTCCACGCGCATTAGTCCAATGAGGGAGTTGCCGGTGAGGATGTTGAAATCGATGTTGGGTAGGGGTTCGAGGTCGTCGGGGGAGCGGGCGGAGGCGACGAGGGCGAGGAAGAGGCGGAGTTTGCAAATTTCGGCCGCTTCTTCCATGAGGTCCACGCCGAAAAGATTGTCGGTGATGATCCGTTTTTTGATGAAGTAGGCGACGCTGGGGTGTGCTTTTTCGATGTCTTTGAGCCAGCGCGTGAGGTTGGTGTCGTTGAGGAACTGGATTTTGCCGATGACGGCGGAATAGACGCTGATGAGGGTTTTCATGGCGGCGACGAGGAAGGCGCCGGAGCCGCAGGCCGGGTCGAGGAGCGAGAGGTTGGGCAGCACGTCATGGACGAGCCGACGGCAGAGGTCGGCGTCGAGGTCGAGCAGCAAGTCGCCGAGGCTGGCATACTGGCGGGGCTTGACGCCAGGGAGCGGATGTTTCTTGACCGCCTCCGGGGAGTTGACGGCGTCGAGGATGAGTTGGTGGATCGTGTGTTCGCACAGGTACTCGGTGATTTCGGTGCGGGTGTAGTAAGCACCGAAAGCTTTCTGGTTGATGTACTTTTCGAAGATGTAGCCGAGCACGTCGGGGTTGATTTCGTCGTCCTGTCCGCCGGGGGTGTCGTCGAGGTGCCAGGTGTAGCGGTCGAACAGGTCGAAAAGGTTTTCAAACGCCTGGTCGGGAACGGCGATCTTGGGGTTTTGTTGTTCGACGGGGTGCAGGAGAAACAGGCCGCCATTGAGGTACTTGATCTTGCCGAGTAGCTTGCGGGTCTGGGGGGAGCGTTTGTCCTCGGGCTTGGCGAAACCCTCGAAGAACAAGGCGCGGAGGAATTCGCTGTAGAAGCGGTCCTGGCCGCGGGACTTGGACTCGGCGAGCTTGTCGCGGAGGTAATTCAGATTGCCGCCGTCGAGAAACCCGGGGGGCTTTTTCTGCAGGAAGTAGATGAACATCAGGCGGTTGAGCAGGACGGAGGCGTACCAGCGGCGCTGGCGGTCGTCGGGGATGCCCTGGATGTATTCGAGAAAGGCGAGGTGCTGGTTCTGGAAATCGCGGAAGAACTTCTTGGTAACTTGTTCGACATCGAGCGCGGCTTGCAGGCGGCGGGCGACCTCGACGATGCCGACCTTGCCTTCTTGGTCGAAGTCGGCCAGGTCGAAGACCATTTGGCTGAGCTTGCCGAGGAAGAGGTCGCCGGGCTGGCCCTTGAAGAAGTAGTGGTCGCGGGGGCGTGGTTTGCCGTCTTCGCGTTTGACCCAGTACCAGAGGCTCTGCGTGCGCTCGCGATCGACGAAGATGAGCAGGTGCTCGTGGTGGTGCTTGGCGATTTCTTTGTGGATTTCGACGCGTGCTTTGGCATCGGGAATCTTGCCGTCGTCCGCTTCAATTTCGATGACGACCGCGCCGGCTAAGTGGGCGACGTGCCGGCATTGAAAGCGATTGTTTCTGATGTCCAGGGACAACGCCGTTTTGCGGGAGGGTTGTGACCAGCCGAGTTCCTCGACAAACAGTTGCCGGAATTCAAAACGACTCAAGTAATCGCGTGTTTTGTTAAAGCTCATGGGCATGACACTACTATTCCTCCCGGTTCCGCAAGCCTAACGAGCAAATGATCTGCGGTTCGGTATCGTCATGATCGTCGCTGACCCGACAGAGGTGGGCATCCTGTCGCAGAGAGATGACGAGGTCTGCCAGCGTTGGATCGTCGATGCCGCTTTTGAGTTGCCGGTTGAGAATATCCGTCGCGGATTGCAGGAGCGGATACTTGTAAATGTCCTCGATGGCCTTGTTGAGTTCGGGGTTGGCCATGCCGAGAGACTTGGCAAATGCCTTGAGCCGCTCATAGGTGCGGAACCGCGCCCCTGAGGGCCGTCCCAACTGGCCGCCGACCGATTTTTCCGTCTCGACGATCAGCTTGACCCCTTGAGCGACCAGCTCATGATGATTGTCATGGCGGGTCAGTGCCGGCGTATCCGGCTCGCAGGCGGCGGCTTTGAGGATAGCAAACTGGGACTCGGTGACGCTCCTGCCCTGGGTATCGACCCAAGCGAGGGCATCGGTGCCCGTGGCCGTGCGCATATACACCAGCGCCCCCTCCGGCTGCTCAGGGGATGGCTGATGAGGCTTCGTCGAATACACGACATTCGGCAAATTGGGGATGATCTTCTCCAACTTGGGATCACGGTCGATCGCATTCTTCCAAATCTGATAAGCGTAAGAGGCGAGATCGACCTCGTTATCCTCTTCGCCATCAAGGATGCCGGACTTTTCGTTGTACAGGTCGAGGAATGGCTGATCATTCTTATCGTCCTCAAAGAATGCTTCATCAGCGCCAACGACCTCGGCATTTTCTCGTAGCCGCTGACGCACGCGGCTGCGGAGATTGATGATCCGCTCGACGCCGTCTGCCGGCAGGAAGGAGTAGCAGAGAATCTTGTCCAACTGCTGACCGATGCGGTCCACGCGACCAGCGCGTTGGATCAGCCGAATGATGGCCCAGGGCAGGTCGTAGTTGACGATGATGGCGCAGTCTTGCAGGTTGTGACCTTCGCTCAGAACATCCGTCGCGATGACGACCCGTAGCTCGTCCGCAGGCGCGATCTTGTCGCGCTTCTTGTTGCTGACAGGGCTGAAGCGGTGGGCCACCGCCGTCGGATCTTCCGTGTCACCGGTGACTCCCGCAACGGCCGAAACCCCTCGGGAACGAAGTTCCCTCACAAGGTAGTTCACCGTGTCGGCGAACTGAGTGAAGATGAGCACCTTTTCCGTCGGATGCTTCTTGGATAGCAGGCTCCAAAGCGCTTCCAGCTTGGCATCCCGGGAGGGGTCCCATGGTCCGCACAGCTCCAGAACCTTGAGTAGGGCCTGGATGTCCTTGCGCAGGTCCTCTCCCAGTTGCTTGACGAACAGGCCTGGCCGCAGCCACTTGAACCGCCCCTTCCACGGCCCGGCGTAGGCATCGTAGATGGTGCCAGCCCGCTTCTTGAAGTCCGCTTCCGTTCGGAGCGCATTCCCTTCCGGCTGCTCACCGTTTCTGTTGTCGTCATCCTCTTCCGCGAACATGGCGGCGTCTTCATCGGCAATCGCGGGGTCGAGCAGCTCCGCATCCTGAGTTCCGATGGGGAGGTCCAGGCCATTGTCGATGGCATGCAGATAGATGAAATTGCGGAGGATGTGGCGCTCCACCGACTGGAGAAACGCCTGACCGCTGCTTTCCAGCCGCTTGAACAGGTTCGTGCGGCAAAAGCCCATCAGGCGCTTGCCGGCGCGAGATAGGTCCCGGATGACCTTGTCCTCGGCCTGCGTCGGGGGCTGGTGAGGCGACGGGGCCAGATAGTTGCCCAGGCCGTAGCGCGGCAAATTCAGGTGGTTGATGATGTCCACGACCTCGTCGGAGTACAGGCGAGCGTACTGGTCGTCGCCTGGCTTGCCGATCTTGAACTTGACCGTCCGGGGAAGGCGATCGGGGAAAAATGCTCTCGATCCGTCCTCGAAAGTCAGGTATTTTCGCCCCGTGGCGGGATCGGTCTCCGCATAGTTGTCCTTGATGAAGGTCCGTGTCCGGCGCACCAGGTAAAGCCGCATCAGCTCCCGCCAGTCGTCGGCGTATTCACTCTTCTCGAACGCGGCCAGGGACCGAACGGAGCATTGATGGCGACGGAGGAACTCGGTTTCACCCAGTTCGCGCAGCAGGCGCTCCGGCCGGATGCCGAGGTCGCGGTCCTCCGGCACGAAAAGCCGAAGTTGATCAGCGAGATCAAGATAGGTCTTGTTATAAGGCGTGGCCGAGAGAAGGATGACCTTGCTGTCATTTTCGCGGACGTACTCCTGGATGGCTCGGTAACGCTTGCCCTCCCGATTGCGTAAATTGTGACTTTCGTCGATAAGGACCAGGCGATAGCGCCGCAACTTCGGCAGCTCTTGGACCGCGCGGCTGAGCGACAGTACGCGCCCCCGCAAGCGGTATTGTTCGCGATAATCCTCCCACATGGGAACCAGGTTCTTCGGACAGAGAATCAGGGTTTCCAGCTCGAAGTCGTCCTCGAAGATGCGAGCCAGCGCTGTCGCCATGAGCGTCTTGCCCAGGCCGACGACATCGCCGATCAGCACGCCGCCGCGCTTGTTGAGATGCCGCGCAGCTATGCGCACGGCAGCACTCTGAAACTCAAACAGTTTCTGCCGGAACTCGTGCGGAATGCGAAACTCGTTCAGGCCGGCCCTGGCCTCTTGCGAGAGGTGGTAGGCCATCTTGACGTAGATGTGGTACGGCGGGATGAGCGCCTCTCGCGCCCAGCTTTCCTCGATGATCTCGACTAGCTCGTCGGAAATGTCGACACACCAGCGGTCGGTCCAGCGATCCTCGAACCATCGTGCCAGCTTTTGGCAGGCATCGTGATCGAGAACGTCCACGTTCAGCTCGCCTTGCTTGGACAGCCCCGCCAACGTCAGGTTGCTGCTGCCCAGGTAGCTCACGATGGGATTGATCGGATCAGGTCGGAAGAGAAGGTACAACTTGGCGTGCAAAGGATAACGGAGGAACAGCTTGACGACCACCTTCTTCGATTTGATCTGATTCGCCAGCCGGCGCAAGCACGCTTCATCCTCGTTGGTGGGTGCGCCCCATGTGAGTTGCGTGCGGAATTCGTCGGCCAGCCGCTTTTTCAAGCGGACTGCCGTTTGGTTATCGATCTCCGTTTCGCGCTTGCGAAGGCTCAGGGCCGCTCGCAGTTCCTCGGTCGGAGGCGTTTGCATGCCGACCAACAAGCGGCAACATCGCCCCTCGCCGCCCGACCAGCGCTCGACGAACTGGTCGATCTGTTTCCAGCCGCGCAAGTTGAAGTAGCCGACGCAGAAGTCGGCCCGGTCAGCGACCTCCAGGGTTTGCCGCAGGGCCGGGAGAAATTCTTGCTCAATGTTGTCGAAGATTCGGGGCATATGCTTACTTCCTCACCGACGCCTTTCTCCACCAAGCCCTAGGGTTATTGTTAGTCGTGACCCAACAATCGACTTTCGAGAGTTGAAGCAAAGCAATTCCACTGTGTAGATGTAGGGGCCAGGAAACCCTTCTGCTCGTACCAGCGGTTGATGGAGTCTCGCGTCACGTCCGAATGGGCAGTCACGCGACCCGCTGTGAGCCACTTTTCCTCAGCCAACGCATGCTGCGTTCCTAGCTGGACCATGAAAAAAGAACAAAGTCGGACGCACTCTAGCCAAGCCTTGTGGAGTTGATAATCTCCGCAGCCAACGGATAGGTGGCTCGGCCACCGCTGCATCCACAGCATACAGCACTCGGGCGGGTGGCGTCTTTGGTGGCGATGACGCCATCGTAGTCGAGGTAGCGGATGCTGAACCCGTCGCCCTCCTTCTGGTGGAGAAAGCTCATCACCCGCAGCGGGTCGTGCTGCGGAGCAGTTCGACACGCACAGCAGCATGCGGGAACGGCCCAGCGTCTCCTGCATCCCTCGCCAGACCAGGACTCGATACCCTTGGCGTCAACGCCTAACCTCGTCCAGACTTCCCCTCCGCTCAGGCCGCTGTCCGGCGTGATCGCGGTGACATCGATGTTCTCGGCTCCCTAGTGATATCCTCTGCGTTCCAGAGATGACATCGCGTAGTCACTGTGGTGCGGCTCGAATCACACACGCCTGGCGTTGATGTTGCCGATCACCTTCTAGCAGGTCGCGACGCGGTCTTGAAAACCGTTCAGCGACAGATCCCGTGGCAGGTGGGTTTCCGCTTGAACTCCTGCTGGGCCGTGCCCGTTCCGATGGGTTCGAAGTGGTGGCTCGTTGCAGTTATTCGATCCACAAGCCCGTTGCTAGAGAGTGTATCTGGTGCATTTTGCCCCGGCGGGCGGACCCCGCAAGGGGTCGTCAGCCCGACGGCTCCGGAGACGTGAACGGCCCCGGCTAGGGGGTATCGACTCGTGGCAAGGTCGGTCGGGTGTCCGCGGCTTGACCTGCGGGACGCGCGACCGGATAGCTGGCGACTCTACCTCAGACGACCTGACCTGTTCGGCTTCGGTCTGATGGGGCCTGATGGGGCGGGTGCGGCGTGGCGGCCGGGTGGCCGGGCGGCGGCGATGGGAAGTGGCAAGCGGGGCGATGGGGGGCGAAGGTTTTGCTTACGCCGGAGTAGAGCGGGACGCCGGCCGGCCCCGGTGTGTCGATGGTGCTGATGATGTCGATGATCTCCCTCGGCGGCGAAATCGGTCCCGGCCGGGGGCGGCGGGGCGGCAGGGCGACGGGGCGATCGCGGTCGGGACGGTCGCGGTTCCCGGGGCCGGGCTGTCCTTCAACGGCGTGTCACCGGCGCGCGGCGGTCAGCCAATCAGTCATTCTGCCGATCCCGGGTCGCTCGTTCGTCCGTCACGACGGTAGCGGCGGCGACCAGTGTCCGGATGGCGGCGCGGATTGGGTCGGGCAGGGTCGGCCACGCGGCGATGAGGGCGGCCAGGTCGGCGTCGGGTGTGCCCGCTTCCCTTCTCTCGTCACTGCATCCGGCACTGCACCCGGAATCGGCACTTGGTGCAACTGCCTTGTGCGGTTTTGTCTTGCGTCGCGGCGTGTGTGGATTTTGGTTCTCTTTGTCCTGGTTCGAATCCAGGCCGGGTAACTCGAAGCCGAGCGACGCAACCCGGTGCCAAACAGCGCCGGGTTGCTTGTTTTTCAGGCGTTCCCCATTCTCCCGTGACTTCGATAAAGCCGACCCTTGCTCGTGCAACGATGTCGATTGATGCGGCCCGGCGTACCCGGTTGGTACGCCCGGTGGTACGCCCAAACGGACAACATTGTCCGGTTTCGCCCGGTCCGGGGGGTCAAGGCGAAGGGGGATGGCGGCGGAGATCCCGGTGCTAGGCAGGTTGACCCGTCGGCTCAGCCGCTCGCTGGCGGTCGGGCTTCCCACCGGCCACGGGGCAGTTGACTGCTCGTTGCTCGCTGGAGCCGCGCGGATCAGTTGACCGCCACCGGTATGCCCCCCTCCCGAGCGGAGCGCAGGCAACTGTCGAGTACCAACTGCGTCTGGAGTGCGATCTCGCCCCAGGTCGGTTCGAGCCGCCCGGACAGGACGATCCCAGAGAAGGTGCGGATCATGTTCACTTCCTGGGCGGCCGTGGCCCCCTCGCTGTATTCGTGAACGACGTGACGTGTGCTGTGTCCCTCCATGCGGAAGGCACAGCCGTGCTTGACGAAGAGGGGCTTACTCACCTCGAAGCCGATCTCGCAGCCGTAGAACGGCAGGACGAAGTCCGGCACGGTCACCGAGCCGCGGGTCCCGCTGACGTGGGCCCATTGCTGATTCTCGACCCGGAACGAACAAAAGAATGAGGCACTGGCCGCATTCGGGAAGAAAAGCTCGCCGGAGAATTCCAGCGGCACGGGGTTGCCTGCCGTGGCGTGTTCGGCCAGCAGCCGACCGGTCACCCGCTCGGGCAGGCGGTAGTTCATGGCCCAGAGGGTGAAGCGGATGTTGTACCAGCCGAGGTCGCCCAACGCCCCGAGTGGTTCGAGGGTGTCGGAGACGCGGATGTTCTGGGACATGAACTCCGGGGGGGCGGCGAAACTGAACTGCGAGACGATGCGGCGGACGGTGCCGACCGTTTCCCCGTCGTCGAGAACACGGCGGAGGAGAGGAAGCCGGGCACTGTGCATGAACATAACGCCGTCCATGAACTGTACGCGGGCCTTGTCACACGCCTCGAGCATGGCCTTGACATCGGCGGCGGTCGTGCCACACGGTTTTTCACAGAGGACGTGCTTACCAGCCTCGGCCGCCTTGATCACCCAGTCCTTGCGAACGCCGGTCGGCAAGGGAATGTAGACGGCGTCGACGTCCGGGCGACGGAGGAGCTCGTCGTAGCTGCCGAGGGCGGCCGGCGGGGTCGGGAACGGGACATCGGCTTGGCAAGCCCCCACGAAGGCCTCGGCCCGGGCGCGGTCGCGGCTGGCCACGGCCGTGAGGGTCGAGTTTCCGGCGAGGCGGATCGCTTTCCAGTTCTTGCGAGCGATGTCGGCAGCCCCGAGGATGCCCCAGCGGCAGACGGTCGGCATGGTTGTCACTCCAGTTCGGCTCGGATTCCTCCTGAACGGAGTAGTCGCCCGGCCCGGATGCGGCCAGCGTCGCTCCGAGACGGGTTTCGGGAACTCTTCCCGTTCCTCGATCCCCTAAGATGATGTCCGATCGTCAATCGAACCGAGCTGAACCGTTCGAGGAAGTCCCGCCATGACCGCACGGGTCACACGAGTCGTCGCCACGGTCGTTTTGGCTTATGCACTCGCGTTGTTCCCGGTCTTTTCCACGGCCGAGGACAAGTCCAAAGCCCCGGACTGGTCGAAGTACACTCTGGTCACCGACCTCGTGGGCGAGGTCCAGAGTGCCGACGAGAAGAAGCTGACCCTGCGGGTCACCTGGTACGAGACGCAGGTCCAGGGCGGAAACAACCGCCGCCCGCCGCTGACTGGGAACAACCGCAACTTCCGCAACCCGTATGCACCGAACATGAACCGGCCGAAGGTCACCGTCAAGGAGCGACACCACGACTACGTCCTCGAATTTCTGCCGGAGTCCCTGGTTCGCACCAAGACCTTGCCGCCCAAGTACGACGAGAAGAACCGACGGGTGAACTATACCGCCAAGGAGTTACAGGAGTTGCGTTCGCCGCCGGGCGTGGTAGGGTATGCCGCCTCGGTGAACGACCTGCGGCCCGGCACGGTGGTGGAGGTCTGGTTAGTGCGGGACAAGAACATACCCGCCGCCAAGGCGACCGAAGACGATCTGCGCATAAAGTACGTTCTGATCTTAAGCTCGGAGCCGAACCCGCTGAACAACGTCGAAAAGGCCGAAAAGAAAGGCAAGAACTGAGGCCCTTCCCCGGCCCTCGTCGGGACACGACGCCGGTCATGCGACCTGTCGCCACAGGCCAGAGTTTCTGAGGCCCTTCCCCGGCCCTCGTCGGGGCAGAACGGCCCTTTCACGCCTTGGTCTATCACGTCATGGCACGGGTCGCACCCCACACGGCGGAGTGGGGTGACGGCGCGAACCAACTCACTTTCCGAGCGGACGACCGAACCGACGTTAACGATGATGACCGGCTCGGGCACAGTCTGCCGGCTATGCCCGGTCGTGGCGGACGGTCGGTTCTTGGCAAAACGTGTCGGGGCAGAGGACCTGTCGAAGCGGGCCGGCTCAGCCGGTGGTCGCCCCCTCACTGGCACTGCGGGCCAGTCGGGCATACTTGGCGAGTACCCCGTGTTGCACGCGCGGGGCGGGCGGAACCCACCGGGACTTGCGGGCTTGTAATTCGTGTTCCGGCACGTTGAGGGTGAGCGACTTCTTGTCGGCGTCGATGGTGATCAGGTCCCCGTCCTGGACGAGGGCGATCGTTCCGCCGACCCAGGCCTCGGGTGCGACGTGCCCGACCACCAGGCCGTGCGTGCCACCACTGAAGCGGCCGTCGGTGATGAGGCCGACGCTCTCGCCCAGCCCTTGTCCCATGATCGCCGCGGTGACGCTGAGCATCTCCCGCATGCCCGGCCCGCCGACCGGCCCCTCGCCGCGGATGACGACGACGTCCCCGGGCCGGACCTGGCGGTCCTGGATCGCGGCGAAGCACGCCTCCTCGCCGTCGAAGACCTTGGCCGGCCCGGTGATGCTCCGCCGCTTCAGCCCGGCGACTTTCGCGACGGCCCCGTCCGGGGCCAGGTTGCCACGCAAGATGACATGAATACCGTGGTCGAACATCGGGTCCTCAAAAGGACGGACCACCGGTTGCGGTCGGTCGAAGACGCTGGGCACCTCGGCCAGGTTCTCGGCCAGGGTCCTGCCGGTCACGGTCGGACAGTCGCCGTGCAAGTAGCCGCGGTCGAGTAGTGCCCGCATCACGGCCGGTGTACCACCGACCCGGTAGAGATCGAACATCACATACTTCCCGCCCGGTTTGAGGTCGGCCAGGTGTGGAACGCGGGCCGCGAGCCGGTCGAAGTCGTCGAGCGTCCAGGGCACACCGGCTTCGCGGGCCACCGCCATCAGGTGGAGGATGGCGTTGGTCGACCCGCCCAGCGCCAGCACCAGGGTGTAAGCATTCTCCAGACTCTTGCGCGTGATCAGGTCACGCGGGCGGATGTCGCGGCGGATGAGGTCGACGACCGCCTGACCGGCGAGATAGGCCTCGCGTTCCTTGGCCGCGGTCACCGCCGGGTTCGACGCCCCGGAAGGCAAGGACAGCCCCATCGCCTCGATCGCCGAGGCCATGGTGTTGGCGGTGTACATCCCGCCGCAGGAGCCGTGCCCGGGGCAACTCGCGCACTCGATGCGGTGCAGGGTCCTGGCGTCGATCTTGTCGGCCTGGAATTGCCCGACCGCCTCGAAGATGGAGACGATGTCCACGTCCTCACCGGTAGGACCGACGCCGGGCAGGATGCTCCCGCCGTAAACGAACACGCTGGGGATGTTCAAGCGGGCCATGGCCATGACACAGCCGGGCATGTTCTTGTCACAGCCGCCGAAGGCGATCAGCCCGTCATGGTTCATCGAGCCGCAGACCGTCTCGAGGCTGTCGGCGATCACCTCGCGGGAGACGAGCGAGTAGCGCATGCCGAGGTGTCCCATGCTGATGCCGTCGGAGACGGTGGGGGCACCGAAGGTCTGGGGAACGCCGCCGGCGGCACGGATCCCCTCGCGACCCTTGAGGACGAGCCGGTCGAGATGGGCGTTGCACGGCGTGATGTCGGAATGGAGCGAGGCGACGCCGACGATCGGCTTGGAGAAGTCTTCGTCGGTGAAGCCGACGCCGCGGAGCATGGCGCGGTTCGGGGCACGACCGGGGCCGCCGGTGGTCGTCAAACTCCTGCGTGGCGGGGTGTCGGGCATCGTTCATTCTCCCTTAAGATACAGAGACCGACTCGGTCGGTTCTGGCAAGCGCGGCGTTACAAGTGGCAGCGTAACGATTGTCCGAGTGGGATCAAAGTCGTGTGGGAAGTGTTAATCCGAAATGTTCCGGCATGAGGAGTTTTCAGGCTTGTGTGAAACCCGACGATTCGTGGGAAAATTCGCGACGAGTTGCTTGCACGGGTTCTCGGAGTGAACTAGGTAACTGATGTCGTCGACCTGAGACCGAGCGAACGGTGTTCGGGAAGACAACGGGGTCACAAGGCCCAAACAACCGCCACCACCCACGATTTCGGAGAGTTCGAGATGCGTAGCATCGCCAAGAAGCTGGTGTCGTTCCTGAAGAAGGAAGACGGCCCGACCGCGGTCGAGTACGCCGTCATGCTCGCCCTGATCATCGTCGTCTGCATCGCCGCCATCACGACCCTTGGCTCCAACGCCAACAAGACGTTCAGCTTCGTCGGCTCCTCCATCAAGACCAGCTGACACGGCCAACGCCTCAAAACCGAACCTGCTCGAGCCCCCTGCACCCCGCGTATCAGGGGGTTCCTTTTTGCGGTTAAAATTTGGTCAGTTTGACATCCGTCAGCTTATCGCATACGGTTGGCATTCCCCTCACTTCTTGGCCAACTCGGCCTCGATGAGTTTGTCGAGCTGCTCGTCGCTGAGTTTCGGTTTCTCCTCGCTCGTCCAGACCTTCCGGCCGTTGCGGTCGAACATCACCATGTAGGGGACCGCGTAGAAGTCGCCTGCCAGCAACTCGACGAACGCCTCCTCGTCTTTCTTCTTGTCGGCGACGATGAAGTTGGGGAACGTGGCCCCCTTCTCTGTCAGAAATTTCAGCACTGCCGCGCGGTCATAAACCTGCTCGTTGTATTTGTCCACACTCAGGCTGACACAGACGAGCCCTTTGTCGGCGTACTTCTTGTGCCGCTCGACGTGCAGGGGGAATTTCTTCACGCACGGGACGCACCAGGTCGCCCAGCAATCGACCAGGACGACTTTACCCTTGTGAGACTTGAGCGCCTTCTCGAAGTCGGCAGCGGAAACCTCGGTCACGCTGACCGTGGAGTCGTCGGCCGCGACCCGATCGCCCGCGACCCGATCGGCGGCGGACGGAGCGGCGACTGGGAGCAGAGACACGGCGACGGCAAGGGCCGGGATGTAGCCACGCATGCGCAACCTCGGGGTGTGTCGGGCGAAGGTCCGGGGGAGTCGGGTCAGGCACCGGGGGTGACACCCGCTCGGCGCTTCTGCTAAGATCGTTCGGAGGGGCAGAGGAAGCTAGCCCCACCTGTTTCATCGAGCGCCGACGACATGCCGACGCCCACCACGAACATCCGCAACTTCTGCATTATTGCTCACATCGACCACGGGAAAAGTACCCTGGCCGACCAATTCCTTGTCAAGACCGGGACGATCTCGGAGCGGGACATCAAGGCCCAAACCCTCGACAGCATGGACCTGGAGCGGGAGCGCGGGATCACGATCCGCATGCACCCGGTCACGATCTATTACGAACACAAGGGTACACGTTACGAGCTGAACCTGATCGACACACCGGGGCACGTCGATTTCAACTACGAGGTGTCGCGGTCCTTGGCGGCGTGCGAGGGGGCCATCCTCCTGGTCGATGCGTTCCAAGGCGTTCAGGCACAGACGGTCGCCAACGCCTTCCTGGCGATGGAGGCCGGCCTGAAGATCATCCCCACTCTGAACAAGATCGACCTGCCGCACGCCCGCCCGGACTTCGTCATCGGCGAGATGGAAACGGCGGTGATGACCGACCCGGCCGAGGTCCTCCGCGTCAGCGCCAAGACCGGCGTCGGTATCGACGAACTGATGTCGGCCATAATCGAGCGGATCCCGCCCCCCTCGGGCGACCCGGCCGCTCCGGTGAAGGCCCTCATCTACAACTCGCACTTCGACACCTACAAAGGCGTGGTCGTTTACATCCGCATGGTCGACGGCGTCATTCGTCCCGGCACCCGCATCAAGCTGATGCGGACCGGTCGTGAGTACGTCATCACCGAAATCGGGCAGTTCCGGCCCGAGATGACCCGGTGCGACGAACTCGCCGCCGGGCAGGTCGGCTACTTCACGGCGAACATCAAAAACATCGAGTTCGTGAACATCGGCGACACGGTCACCGAGGCCGCCAACCCCACCGCCGAGCCGTTACCCGGCTACAAGGAACCGAAGCCGATGGTGTTCTCCGGGCTTTACCCGGTCAACAACAACGACTTCGAGAACCTGCGGGAGGCGCTGGCGCGGCTCAAACTCAACGACTCCTCCTTCACTTACACCCCCGAGGTGTCCGACGGCCTGGGCTTCGGCTTCCGCTGCGGGTTCCTGGGCATGCTCCACCGGGAGATCATCCAGCAGCGGCTCGAACGGGACTGCGAACTGAACCTCGTGCAGACCGCCCCGAACGTGACCTACGAGATCCTCAAGCGGGACAAGACGGTGATCACAGTTCACGGCCCGCAGGACGTGCCCGATGCCGGGCAGATCGAGGAGTTCCGGGAGCCGATCGTGCGCGTCAGCTTCCTCATTCCCGCCGCGAACATCGGCGACCTGATGGGCCTGTGTACCGACCGACGAGGCGTCTTCGTCCGCACCGAGTACCTCAGCCCGCAGCGGGTCATGCTCGTCTACGAGATGCCGCTCGCCGAGGTGATCTACGACCTTTACGACAAGCTCAAGTCGGTGACGCACGGCTACGGCACCATGGATTACGAGTTCGTCGGGTTCCGGGCCGCCGACCTGGTCAAGCTCGACATCCTCGTTCACGGTCAGAAGGTGGACGCCCTGTCGATCATCGTCCACCGTTCGAGTGCCGAAAGGCGGGGCCGTGCGATCCTCAAGAAGCTCCGCGAAGAGATCGACCGGCACCTGTTCGAGGTGGCCCTGCAGGCCGCCATCGGCTCCCGCGTCATCGCCCGTGAGAACATCGCCGCCATCCGCAAGAACGTAACGGCTAAGTGCTACGGTGGTGACATCACGCGGAAGCGGAAACTCTGGGCCAAGCAGGCCGAGGGCAAAAAGCGGATGAAGCAGATCGGGCAGGTCGAGGTGCCCCAAGAGGCGTTCCTGGCCGTGCTGGAGCAGGATGCGTGACCCCCTGCGACGCCTCGCCCGTTTCGTCCGGACACCATCATGGACAGCCCCGACCTGCCGTCGATCGAGTTGCCGCGGACCGAGGGGGCGGACCTGCGAGCCACGCCGCGACCGCCCACCGCGTCCGACCGACCCAACGCCTCGGCACCGGCATTTCCCCGGCCCGGTTCACCCGAACCCGGCTCACCCGAACCCGGCTCACCCGAACCCGGTTCTGCCGAACCGGGCTTAGCCGAACCCGGCCCATCCGGATCACCGGTGGCGACCGCCCCTGTCGCCGCGAACCCGCAGCCGGTTCGCACCTACCTGAACTTCGCGGTTCTCGTGGTCTGCGCCTTCGTCTTCGTCCGCGTCGTCCTCGTCGAGCCGTTCGGCGTACCGACCGGGAGCATGGCCCCGGCGATTCTGGGGAACCACCGGAACGCGCCCTGTCCCCGCTGCGGCTACCCGGTCCGCGTCGGCCTGCCGAGCGGCGGCGGGAACGCGGCCGATCACTTCTCTCACATCGCTTGTCCGAACTGCGGCAAGCGGTTCTCTCTGGTCGGCGAGCCGGACGTGACCGGCGACCGCCTGTTCGTCGATAAACACGTCTACTCGCTCCGCAAGCCGCGACGCTGGGAGATGGCCGTCTTCCACTGTCCCGATCCCGACCCCAGAGAATACCGCAGGCCCTACATCAAGCGGGTCGTCGGTCTGCCCGGCGAGTCGATCACGATCCGTGACGGTGACGTGTACGCCGACGGTGAGTTGCTCCGCAAGGACGCCGCCGCCGTCGAGCAGACCCGTATCCCGGTCCTCGACCTGTCTTACTACCCGGACTGCGGCTGGGGCATGCGCTTCCTGGTCGAGCCACGCGAGGTCGACCCCCGGTTGCCCGCCCCAGCGGTACAACCCCGACTGAGCCCGGCCAGTTCCTCGGTCGTCAAGGGCGGACTGCTGGTACTCGACGCCAGCAACAACCCCCAGGACCGCATCCAGTTGGTCTACCGCCAATGGAACTTTGACGAGGACCGCGAAGACGTGATCCGGGCCTGGAACAGTTACGACGGCGTGCCGCGGTCGTTCGGGCAGTTACCCCCCGTCCATGACTTTTCCCTGTCCTGCGAGCTGGAGGTGATGGCCCTCTCCCAGGCAGCACTATTCACCTGCGGTCTGACGGACGGGCTTGATACCGTGACGGCCGAGGTTTCCGTTGGTAACCGGGCCGAGGGGCTGGCCGTGCTGAGCCGACCCACCGGCGAACCGCTCGCCACCGTCCGCGGCGTGGCACTGGACCCGGAGCGGACCAACTACGTCGTCTTTTCGTTCGTCGATCGGCGGGTGACCCTCCTCGTCAACGGCCGTGAGCTGTTCCCGGCCGTCGACCTGCCCGCGGCCGACGGCCGGGGTGAGGTCCGGCGTCCCTTCACCCTCGGGGCACGGGGCTGCAAGCTGCTCGTCCGCGAACTCAAGCTGTTTCGGGACACCTATTACACCCAGGACGGCCGTAACGGCGTCGGTGACCGCAACGGCGTCCCGCGACCGGTCCGACTCGGGGCCGACGAGTATTTCCTGCTCGGCGACAACAGCGGCAACTCGCAAGATAGCCGGGTCTGGCGGAAGCGAGACACGGCCGGCCACGAGGTCTCGGCGGCGGGAGTGCCAGAGGCCTGGTTCATCGGTAAACCATTCCTGGTACATCAGCCCCTGCGTCCCGGCCGGGTCATGATCGGCGGCCGGGAACGGACCTTCCAGACACTCGACTGGTCACGGCTCCGTTGGCTCCACTGAGGGCCGGGACACCGCCCCCCACGCGACCGAGAGCCGTGACCCTCCCCAGGACACCCCATGCCGGACACCGACGAACCGACGAACACCGCGTCGCCCAAGCAGAAGAAGACGCCGAAGACCAGCCATCCTCATGACCACGCCCGCGAGGTGGTCGAGACGATCGTCTTCGTCGTGGTCCTGGTGCTGTTGCTCAAGTTGTTCATCACGGAGGCGTTCGTCATCCCGACCGGGAGCATGGCCGAGACGCTCTACGGCTATCAGAAGATCGTCAAGTGTCCCAAGTGTGAACACGAGTTCCCGGTCAACTCGCACGACGAGGTCGAGGGCCGGCAAGGGGACGGGCGACGCATGAACGTCTACGGCTACTGTTGCCCGAACTGCCGCCACATCGGACACCTGAAGGACCTGAACCCGGTGCCCAACAACCGGACCGGGGACCGCGTGCTAGTTCTCAAGCCGCTCTACCACGTCTTCCAACCGCGGCGGGGGGACGTGGTCGTCTTCAAGTTCCCCGAGAAGCCCCAGGACCGTTATACCGCCCAGAACTACATCAAGCGGTGTAAGGGCTTCGGCGGGGAGACCGTGGCGATCTATCGCGGGGACCTGTACACCACCACGTCGCTCAGTTACCCGGCCGACGACCCGCAATTCCCCCGGCCGGCCGACCCGCTGGACCTGTGGCGACCGGAGTACATGTACCCGAACACCTTCAACATCAATAACCCCAAGGCCGCGGAGTTATTCGAAAGGTCGCGGGACGCCGGCTTCCCGACCGGCACGGGGGGCTTCGAGATCGTCCGCAAAGGAGAGGACGAACTGCTGGCCGACCGCCGCATCGTCTGGGACAACGACAAGCAACCGAAGGAACTGGCCGGCCGGGTCCTGCCCCGCTGGTATCCCCCGTCGGAGGTCGATGCCGTCGCCTGGAATGCCGACAACGTGGACCAGCCGAAGGTCTTCGCCCACAAGGCCGGGGTGCCCGGCCAGCACTGGATCCGCTACCGCCACCTGGCCATGCCGTGGAAGACGACTCCAGCCAACGCCTTCGATGACACGCCGCCGACCGACCTACGACTGCTCGCCAGCCAGGCCCCGACCTACATCGACAACTTCCTGGGCTACAACGCCGGTCGCGACCAGGACCCGATCACCGGTCACGTCTCCACCCGGGACATCTCCGGTCAGGACAAGCACTGGGTCGGAGACCTGATCCTCGAATGCGAGGCCGAACTCGGCAAGGCCGCGGAGCTGACGCTGGAGCTTTCCAAAGGGGTGAACCGCTTCCGGGCGAGCTTCCGGAGCGGACAGGTGAGCCTCTCACGCCTCGGCCGGGGCAGCGAGACGTTCGGCAACCCCACCCGCCCCTGCCGGCTAACCACCGGGAAGTATCGCCTCCGTTTCGCCAACGTCGACTGTCGGCTCTGGGTCTGGGTCGATGACAAGCTCATCGACTTCGGGCCTGACGGCGATTATCAACCGGTCGAACCCGGTCCCAACGACGGGGCCGACCCCGAGGGCTGGACCAAGGCCAACGACGTGGACGCCCCCGCCAGCATCGGCGCGACCGGCCAGGTCACCCTGTCCGGTATCCGCCTCTACCGCGATGTCTACTACACCCGGCGGGGCAGCGACCCGACCCGTGCGGACATCTACTACGTCCAACCCGGCCACTACCTCTGTCTCGGTGACAACAGCGCCCAGAGCTCCGACAGCCGAAATTGGGGCACCGTCCCCGAACGGCTCCTGCTGGGCAAGGCCGTCTTCGTCTTCTACCCCCTCGGCCGGATCGGATTCATCAAATGAGTGAGATCACGGGCGTCAGTTGGTTACGCAGCAAAACCGGGCCGTCACGAACTGACACCGGGCGGAGACCCGGAAGCCGGGAGTAAGCGGCCCGGGAGTAAGCGGAGCGAGGCGGGACGAGACGGAACGACCGGAGCCACGACATGCTGACCGGGGAGATCCAGATCCGGGTCCGGTATGCCGAGACCGACCGCATGGGGCTGTTGCACCACGCGAATTATCTGATCTACTTCGAGCAGGCCCGGACGGAATTACTCCGCAGCCGCGGTTACAGCTACAAGGACCTCGAAGACCAGGGTTATTATCTGGTGATCGCCAAGGTCGAGATCAGGTACAAAAGCCCGGCCCATTACGACGACGTGCTGACGATCCGCACCACGGTCACGCGGACGACCCCGATCCGGCTGGAACACCGCTACGAGGTATTCCGTGACGGGACACTGATCTGCGAGGGTTCCACGACGCTGGCGTGCGTGGACGCCGACGGCAAGCTTCGGGCCATGCCCGAGTGGTTGAGCACGGCGAAGTGAGCGGGGCCACGCAGTAGCCGGTACGAGGTCGAGCGGACGGCAAGCGTGGTGGACGCACAAGGTTGGGCCGACGGCAAGCCCACACAGCCCCGACCACCCGGCACGGCCCGGACACAGACACAGCCCCGGACACGGACACGGCAGACGGCCCGAGGCCTGACGACGGGAGGCAACACTTGCGCCGGTTCTGGATCCACCAAGTCTTACCGGTCGCCTTCGCCGCGATCCCCGTGCTAGCGGCCGTGCTGCTCTATGCCGCCATCCCCCTCGACGCCCGGTCCGAATACCTTTCCCGCGTCGCCGTCTCCCCCATCGACTGGATCATCATCATCCTGGGCTTCACGCTGTTCGCCATCCAGATCACCTTCACCTGGCGGGCGCTGCGGTGGCGGGACGCGGAGGCCGACTTCGACCGGCGGGCCGACCGCTGGGTCGGGCACCTTTCCCAAGGGGCCGAGTGGTTCCCGCTCCTGGGACTCATCGGAACCGTCGTGGCGATCCTGCAGACGTTCACCTCGATCTCGCCGGGTGCCCGCCCGGAACCGGCCGACATCATCCGCAAGTACGGCCCGGCGATCACGGCCACCGGCGGCGGTCTATACATGGCCTTCATCAACATCTTGCCGTCCTGGGTGGTCGGTACCGGCCGTGACCTCATCCGGGCGTTGGGTGGCTACGCTCCACCGCTCGAACCTCCCGCCCAGACCGGAGCCTCGCCGTGATCCTCTCTCCCCGCAAGTCGGTCACCCGCTTCTTCATCCCCCTCATCGACGTTCTCATCCTGTTGTTCTGCATCTTCCTGCTCATGCCGTTCGTCAGTAACCCGGAGCTACCGTCGGAACCGTCCGAGCCGGAGAAGGACAAAGCCCCCCTGCCGACCGACATCAAGACCTTGCAAGACGAGTTGGCCGAGGCCCGCCTCCGGATCGCCCGCCTGGAGAAGGAGAAACTGGCCAAGCTGACCGACCGGCTCGCCGTGCGGGTCCTCGAAATCGACCCGACCAACGGCGTGCTGTACTACTACGATCCCGAGCGCGTCGAGGTGCGGAGCGAGGCCGACGCCGTCCGCCTGATCACCAAGCAGAAGGCCGCCGCCAGCAAGGGCGGGGTGGTGAAGGACGTCTTCTTCCTGATATTGTATCCCCGACGGGTCGCCCCGTACCCGACGGCAAACCAGGTGGAGCAGATCCGGCAGTGGTTCAAGGACGTGCCGTTCGGCTTCGACGTTCCGTCACCGTCTCTTTGAGCGTGAGTGAGACCGCCCGATGACGGCAGCACTATTGGCCATCCTGTCCGAAGCACGGGAAGCCCTGAAAGAATTCGTCAACAACCTCCTTTTGGTGGCAGGCGGCTTCCTGATCGGCTACCTGCTCGGCGGCGTGGTCGGTTGGGCCCTCGGAAAATACGTTTTCCGCCAGAAGGAACCGGACCTGCTGCACCGGGCCAGTCGGATCATCGGCGGCGCGACCCTCGCCCTCATCGTCGCCCTGATCGTCTTCACCGGCCGGGGGCGACCCTCCGGCGAAGGCGGTGACGGCCGGGGAAGCCCCGCGAACGACGCCGTTCCGGCAAACACCACCCCCTCCAATCCGGACCCCAGCCCGAAAGTCGATCCCTCCAAGATCACGCCGCCGCCTAAGATCACCCCCGGCGACGTGACCATTCGGGTCACCGTACTCGGCGGGGAGGACGTTCTGAACGATCGTTACTACCTCATCGACGACGACCACAGCCCCAAGACGTTCGCGGAGCTGAAGGCGGCCGTCCTGGACCGGAAGAGCAAAGAACCGGGCAAGGTCATGGTGGCCATCCTCTTCCCGGCTCGTAACGCCCTGCCCCGCGAGAGCCTCGCCGTCACCCAGGTCAGCAAGTGGGTCAACGAAGAGGCAAAACTCGACGTGATCTTCCCGTCGAATCGGTAGGCCATTCCACCACTCCCGTCGCCTGACGTCCGACCCGATGCGGCCCTCCCCGTCAGCACCGCCCGACCCGAACACACCGCAGGTCGTGCTGTTCGGCTTGCCGCGGTCCGGCAAGTCGGCATTACTGGAAGCCCTCGAGCGGGGTCGTGGCGGCCGGCGGACACGGCTCGCGTTGAACCTCACCGGGGCACATCTCGACCCATGGGGGGTCGGGGCCAACGCCAACCCCGCTCCGGCCGAACAGACCGGGAACTTGACCGACACGGACGATACCGAACTGACGAGTTGGCTCGTGACGCTCGAGCGGAGGGACGGCGATGACTACCCGCTCACGGCCGTGGTACACGACTGTTCCGGTGACGCCGCCTTGCACCTGTTGGACAACCCGGAGGTGATCACGACCCCGGGGGCGCGGGCCCCGGTCGCCCGCGCCATCGCCCGGGCCGATGCCATCGCCCTGCTCGTCGATGCCTCCTCCGACGAGGAGCAGTTGCAGTTCGCCTTCGAGGAGTTCGACACCTTCCTGACACTCGTCTCACAAAGCAAGGCCACGGCCCGGGAGGTGGGCGGCTTCCCGGTCGTCCTGGTCCTCACCCATGCGGACAAGCTGGCCATGCCCGGCGACACGGTCGAGACCTGGGAACGGCGGTTAGAAAAACGCGCCGAGAAAGCAGTCCAGCAGTTCGACAAATTCTTGCGCGTGGCAGACGAAGAGACCGACATCCCGTCCCCGTTCCTGCCGTTCGGCAAGATCGACCTGTCCGTGGAAACCGTCGCCATTCGCTTCCCGAAGCTGGCCTCGAACAAGAACCTGCCCGGTGTCGCTGACCCCGCCGGCAAGCCGTACCGGGTCGCGGAGTTGTTCCGGAGTTGCTTCAGGCTCGCCCATGCCCACCGGAAGCGGGTCACCGCCTCGAACCGGCGGCTCCTGTGGACCGTTCGACTGTCCCTCTCGCTGGTGGGTTTGCTGTTCCTGGCCGTGTTGGGGATGGTCGCATTCCCGCCGCGGGCGGCCGACCCCGGGCTGGCGGCACGGGTCATCAGCTACCAGTTGAACGAGCCGGAGGCTGCGGTCCGACTCGCCTTCCCGTACCTGACCCGCAACAAGCAAACGCTGACGGCTTTCCGCGAAGACCCCGGGTTCTCCCGGTTACCCGAGGAGTTACGGACATTCGTGCTGGGGCGGCTCCGGGAGATCGAGGACTACGAAGCCTACCGTACCCGTCTGGCGGCCACCACCGCCCCCGGCGACACCCGGAGCCTGGAGGAGCTGGCCCACGTCGAGCAGACGCTCCAGAACGACCTGCGTCTTCCCGCCGAGTACGCCTGGGGTCAGACGCAGGCCGCCGCGCTCCGCCAGAAGTGGCTGGCCGACGTGGTGGCGATCCGCAAGGCCGAACAACGCTACCTCGACCGCTACCGCGAGTTCCTGCGCCGCGGCGTGGTGCTGATGCTGCAACCGTCGCTCGGGAACAACTGGCGGGCCGAGGTGAACGACCTGGTAGCCGAAGCCGGTCTGCCGCCCGACGTCCTCAGCGACCCGCTGGCCGGCTCCCCGGCCATCGACCACCCCCGTGGCCAGGCCGTCACGAACCGGGTCCCTTTCGAGTTCGAACGGATCTACGGCGCGCGCAAGGAGTGGGAAGCGACCCGCGACCGGCTGTTGCGGCTGCGCGACCTGGGAGACGCCCTCGGGCTGACGGCCGGACCCGACCGCCCGGATGCGGTCCTGGTGCTACCCGAACCGGGTCCGGGTGTCAACTCGATGACACTGCCGGCCTCCCGCTGGGCCGCCCTGCTCCGCTCCTCTCCGTTCCCCCTGCACGACGGCACCGAGTTCCGCGACTGGGAGATCCGTAACTTCCCCGACCCGATACGCTCCGTCCTCGCCGACCGGATCGACCACTGCTTCCGCACCGGCGTCCGTCACGTTCACGCACTGATCCGGGAAAAGATGGGACCGGACCCCCAGCAGAAGGACACGCCGACCGGCTGGCGATCCCTCGTCCCCGAGTTGAGCAACGCCGCGTCCCCCTTCCCGGACTGGGGCAAGTTCCTCCACCTGCTCGCCCGGCTGCGTGACCCGGCCGCCGCGAACCCGGTGGCACAACTCCAGACGTTCCTGAGCCGCGATCGCTTCCCTCTTGAGGCGAAGGGCTTCGACCTCGTCATCCCGCCGGACCTGAGTCTGGAGCGGGTTAGCCTGGCCGGTCCCCTGGTCATCACGCTGGTCTCAAGCGACGGCCAGCCGGTCACCAGGTCGTTCAAGCCGGTCGGGCCGGCGGTTCGGGTCGGTTCGGGCCTGAGTTACCGCCTCATGGCCGAGAGCGAAGCCCCTCTCACTTACCGACCCGGTGACGACTTGAAAGCCGAAATCCCGCTGCGAGCCGGGAACCGGGAATTACGTCTGGTCTGGGAATCCGGCAAGTCACGGGTCTACCAATTCGACCGCCTGAGACGCGAGCCGCGCGTGCTGAGGCAAGACGGCGGCACGGAGCCGGCGAGCGGTGTGATCCTGACCCCGACCGCCGGTTCCGACTGGCCGGTCGTGCCCGAGTTGCTGCCCGACCTCTCCCGACCGTGAACCGGGGATCGTACCCGCCTGCGTGTTGCTGCCCGACCTCTCCCGACCGTGAACCGGGAATCGTACCCGCCTGCGTGTCCGACTTTCCCCGCCCCTGAACCACCCGCCGGGCAGCCCGCCACTTTCTGGTCAGGGTTCCGTTGACAGGATCGAGAACGTCGCTATAGCTCCCCGTCTCGTGACGCGATCGGTTTCGGGGGAAACGGTATCGGTCACGTCCGAGCCTGTGGGGAAGTCGCGAGTCGAGGTGATGGCCGACGCGACCACACCGGTGGCGGCGTTGAAGGACGCCATCCGCCGGTTCGCCGCCGTCCGTGGGTGGGAACCGTACCACACGCCGAAGAACCTGGCCCTGGCCCTGGCCAGTGAGGTCGGTGAGTTGTGCGAGATCTTCCGTTGGCTGACGCCGGACGAATCGGTCGCGGCCCCCCGGGACGAGAAACTGCGGGAGGCGATCGCCGACGAGCTGGCCGACATCGCCAACATCATCTTCCTGCTGAGCGAGCACACCGGGATCGACCTGAGCGAGGCGATCGCCGCCAAGATGGTGAAGAACACGATCAAGTACCCGGCGCCGTGAGGGGAGGCCGGGTTGTGCTGACCACGACCGGACGCCGACCGTCGTCCGGGCCGATCATGCGGGACTGGGCTTTGGCCTGGTTTGGTGGGCAAACACGGCTGGGGTCTGACCCTGGCGGGGAACGGGGCCTCGGCCCGGCTCTCATGGGGAAGTATCCGGCGTCTCACTGAGGGGGGATGAGCAGTGCGTAAACGACCTGTACTGCTGGCCGCGGCATCGTTCGCGGTGGGCCTGGCCGTCCTCGGGTCGGTCGTCGCGCAGACACCGGGAGTCGGCCCCGGTCAATCGAAGGCCCCGGCTGCCGGGCCGTTGCCCCCGGCCACCGTCGTGAGGCCGTACTCGGAGTGGACACCGACGCCGCCGCCGCCCGGCTACGTCCCGGGGCAGTCCCGCAACAGCCCGGTCATCCCGGCCGGCGGTTACCTACCCCCGCCGAGAGGCTACCTCCCGCAACAACCCGGCCCCGGCGATGTTCCGCCTGCTTCGCCCCACAACCCGAATAACAACCGGCCGCCACGACTCACACAACCGGTGGTCGCCGGTCCGGGGGGTGTGGCCCCGCTCGGGAGTGACCTTCCGCCGCCGAACATGGAGATGCCGTCATTCCGGCCGAATTCTAATGTCGCCGCACCGTCACCACCCCTGCCTCCCAGTGTCTCCCCAGAGTCGAGCCTAAGACCGCCGCTGAACCCGGCCGCTGCGGCCACGTCGCCACCCATGCCCCCGGACTCACTCGAGCCGAAGCCGTTCGTGCCGATGATGCCCCCCGTGTCGCCGTCGCAGCCGTCGCCCACGTCGCCGGTCTCACCCGTGCCGTCCGCCTCACCTGTACCGCCAATGCCGGACGCGCGACCGTCGTCTCCGGCTCTGCCCCCGCCACGGCCTGACGGTCGCCCGTTAGTGGCCCCGGAGTCACCGGCCCCGATCGTTCCGCCCACGCTGCCTCCGCTCGAGAGGGGATCGACCGAAAAGGTGTCAGTCCCGAGGGTGTCGCACGAGCCGTCTTACGGCACCGCCCCGGCCGCTTCGGGCCACAAATCCGCGACCGTGGTCAGCAGCCTGCCGATGAAGTCGATGCAATCGGTCTCCCTTGAGGCAGTCTGCCCCGAGTCGGTGGTCTACGGCAGTGAGTTCCGCTACGAGTTGGTCGTGCGAAACGTCGGCTCGGCACCTGTCACCGGGGTCCGTATCGAGGACGAGCTTCCGGTCGGCTCCCGGTACGTGGGCAGCGACCCGCCCGCGGAAGTTAACGCCGACCGCCTCGGCTGGGCGATCGGCACTCTGGAGGCCGGGGCGGAGAGGCGCATCGTCGTGCGGGTCAAACCGGCCGAGGAAGGCGAAATCCGTAGCCGGGCCACGGTCACCTGCGCCGCGGCGGTCGACGCGAAGACGGTCGTCACCCGTCCCCGGGTGAGCGTGGCGGTGAGCGGACCGGAGGTGTGCAAGAGCGGCGAGGAGACCGTGTTTCAAATCAGGGTGAGCAATACCGGATCGGGTCCGGCCCAGGGACTCTTGTTGCAGGCAAGGCTCTCAGAAGGTCTTGTCCATCCCCAGGGTGCGGTGATCGAGGCGGAGTTGTCCCACCTGCCCGCCGGGGAAACCAAGACGATCCCGCTCAAGGTCCAGGCCGCGAAGGCCGGCTTACACGCGGCGCAGATTACCGTCTCGGCAGCGGGCAGCCCGGACGCCACGGCGAAAGTCGCGGTCAACATCGTCGAACCGCTCCTGCAGGTCACGCAGACGGGGCCGGGCCGTTGCCTGGTCCGCGGGGAGCCGGTGTACGAGATCACCCTCTCGAACCCGGGCACGGCGGCCACCGACCCGATCACCGTGTACGCCAAGTTGCCCGAGTCCTTCGAGTACCTCCAGGCTTCGGACACGGCGAGCTACAACACGGCGAGTCGGGCGGTCGTATGGAAGCTGCCGGGACTGGCCCCGGGCGGGACGAAGACGTTCACCCTGAAGCTGAGAGCGACCTCGGCCGGTGACGGCGTGCTGCTGACGGTCGCGCAAGCCGTTCCCGAGTCGGCCGGACAGGGTGTCACCGGGGCGGGCGGGTTGACCGTCCGCCCGGCCACCCGGGTCCTCGAGGCGAAGGCGGAAACGCCGATCAAGGCCGAGGGGATCGCCGCCGTCCGCTTCGAGGTGATAGACCTCGATGACCCGGTCGAAGTCGGCAAGGAAGCGATCTACGAGATCCGCGTCACCAATCAAGGCACCGGAGATTGCACCAACGTACAACTCGTCGCGGCCATGGCCGACGGTACCGCCTACGCCGGGGCTAACGGACCGACGCAAGTAAAGGCCCAGGGTCAGCACCTGGTCTTCGACCCGATCCCGAACCTCGCCGTCAAGGCCGAGGCGGTCTACCGGGTCAAGGTGCGAGGTTCGACGGCCGGCGACCACCGCTTCCGCGTCCAGCTCACGTGCGACCAGGTACGCACCCCGGTCGTCAAGGAGGAGAGTACGCGGTTCGTCTCTGAATAAGAGCATGCGGTCGGCCGCCGTCTCAGGCGTACCCGGGGGCGGGGGGTAGGGGTGCCCTCCGGCCCGAGATGACACGAACGAGCCATGACACCCGGTTTCGTCCGACTGTCCGCTGATGCTGGCGATCGGGCAACGACGAAGCCGAGTCGGGTTCAACAACGCAACGCACCAACGGTCGCGTGTCAAGAATTGACAGACACAGGTTCTCAGGGTTGAGGCGGGACAGAGGCATTGCTACATTCCGCCGGTTGATACGGTCGGGGGTCGATGCCGTGACCCGGTCGGGGGAGGTGTAGTTCATGAGCACAGGAAGTGCGCGGCCCAAGGCTCGGATCGAGGCGAGCAATCTGCACATCCGTTGGATGATCCGCCGGGACTTGCCGGAGGTGATGCGAACGGAACGGGCGAGCTTCGAGTACGCCTGGACCGAGGACGATTTCATCCGCTGCCTGCGACAGCGCAACTGCATCGGCATGGTCGCCGAACACGAGGAAACGATCACCGGGTTCATGATCTACGAACTGCACCGGACCCAGCTTCACCTGCTGAATTTCGCCGTGCGACCGGAGTTCCGCCGCAACGGCATCGGCGGCCTGATGCTGAGCAAACTCACCGACAAGATGATTACCCACCGCCGGGAGAAGATCACCTTGGCGGTCCGCGAGCGAAATCTGGTCGCCCAGATGTTCTTCCGCTCGAACGGGTTCCAGGCGACCCGTCTGTTGCGGAACTACTACCAGGACAGCGGCGAAGACGCCTACCAGATGGAACTCCTGGCCCCACGGGATTACGCCCTCGCCGGCGACAGACTGCTCACACCGGTGAATCGGATCGCGATGTTCGAGGAGGATTGATCGGAGCAAAGGACCAGGAGGAGCAAGGAACGGACGACACGCGAAGCGACCGGTCGCGGAACCCACAAGATCCGCGTGCCCCGACCGAGCGTCGACTTGAGTCGACTTAAGTCGACATTAACCGGAAGAAACCAGGAGGGGAAGTAATGACCAGCCGGACCGGATGGGTACGGCGGCGGACGGTCCTAGCGATGCTGATCGCCGGGGGCAGCCTCGTCGGTTTGTGGTTCGGGTATACCCGACCGGTGGCGGCCGACCCACTCGCGGCGACCCGACCGCCGGCACCATTACCATCATCAGCCGCCACGCCGACCGCACAGGACCCGCAGAGCCGGCAAACCCCTCCTCAGTTCCGAGCGGTCAGCGCGGCGAAGGTTGCTTCGACCGACACGGCGACACCGGTCCCGTCGGTAGCGACCGGACCCACCCCACCGACCACACCCCCGGCCCCGCCGCCGATACCGAATATCCCGGCGATACCGGCCCCGGTAGCTCCGATCGCCCCGGTCGGGGCCGAGAATTCGACGCGGCCGGTTCCGCGGGTGACGGCAGATCACGGGATGTTGCCCCCGGCAGCACCTCCCCCCCCGGAGCTGCCGCCGCCCGTCACACCGCCGCCCACGACCAGCTTCCCGGAGCCGACCGCTTCGCCAGTGGAGACGAAGCCGACGACGGCTGCCCCGATGACCTTGCCGACGCCGCCGACCGAGGTGGTGCCGACCAGGGCTGCCCCGATGCCCGTGCCGACGCCACCGCTCACCCCAACGCCGCTGCCGACTCCGGTGGTGCCTCCTCCCGTGGATCGATCCCGGCCCCCGTTACCGATGTCGTCGCCGGAAGCGGCCCCCTTGGCGTGGTTCCCAACGCCACTGACCACGGGAACGAACCCGAATGCGGGAACGAACCCGAGCACGGGAACGAACCCGAACGCCCGGCCGATGCCGCTTCCGGCTCCCCACTCGGAATTGTCAACGACGAAGACGGGCGAATCCGATCGAGCGGAGCCTCCTGCGTCGACCGATTCTCGCTTGCCATCGTCCGCGGGGAGGGATACTGTCGAATCGGCTAGGCCGGGAATGCTCCACCCGCCACGGCCGGTCGTGCCGGACCCGAACGGAGCGTCGGGCACACCGACGCCCCTCATGCCACCGAAATCACCGGGGACCGCGTGGCCCGATCCGCCGAAGTCGCCTCCCGACGGCACGACTGATCCGGCCCCGAACACTGGAGGAGCGAGCGGTCAACTGGTCGACCGTCCTCGTTACCAGGAGCCGCCGATCCGGGGTATTTCACCGACCTGGCCCGCACCGCAGCCACCACTCGACTCCTCACCCGGAGACCGCACCGTGACCTCGTTGAGCAAGACCGCCGTTGCCGCGCTACTCGGCAGTGCCGTCTACGGCATGACGGCCGAATCATCTCGGGCCTTCGCCCCGTCACCTGCGGCGGTATCAACAACCCCGGTCGTACCGAGCGTGCCTGTCAAGGCGGACCCGCAAACCGACCCGGAGATGAAGAAAACTCTTGAGGAGACGAACAAGAAGCTCGGCACGATCCAGGAACAATTGCAGAAACTTACCGAACTTTTGAACGGAAAGAAGGACGACAAGGGCTTCCCGCTGCCGTCCGACCCGGGACTGGTCGCGGAAGTGCGGGCCTTGAAGGACCGACTGGAGAAACTCGAGCGGGACTTATCAGGCCTTAAGACCCAGACGACGTTGCGACCCCCGAGCGGCCCTTCGGGTGGGACCGGAAGCGGATCGATCCCCACGCCGATGCCCGGTCCGGG
>Ga0308417_1000049_pt1 | contig 95433 bp, 68 predicted proteins | sample HotsprSampleOS65_FD_203528 | JGI IMG/M metagenome (GOLD analysis project Ga0308417, IMG submission 203528) | Hot spring phototrophic mat microbial communities from Octopus Spring, Yellowstone National Park, Wyoming, United States - 20090730_OS65 ... | reverse complement strand
CCACCCCCCCTACCCTCGCCTCAACTCCTAGGAGGAACCTGAATGTCTCGATTTGCCCGGCTCTGGGGCCACTTGCCGCGTTTAGGCAGGTTCTTCTCGCCTCGGTCCCCCGCGACACGACCCGTTCCTTCCGTCGTCCGCTGCGGCGGCACCGTCCTGTCGGGGATCGACTTGACCCGCTCGTTCGGTTCGGGCCAGACCCGCGCGTATGCCCTGCGGGGAGTGTCGGCCGAGTTCCGCCGGGGCGAGGTGAACCTGCTGATGGGCCCGAGTGGGTCGGGGAAGTCCACGCTCTTGGCGGTACTGTCAGGTCTGTTGCGACCGGACAGCGGCGCGGTCGGGGCACTCGGACACGACGTGTGGCGGATGTCGGAAGACGAGATGGAGCGGTTCCGGCTGCGGCACTGCTCGTACATCTTCCAGGGGTATAACCTGTTCCCGGCCCTGACCGCGCGGGAACAACTCGAGATCGTGCTGAAGTGGGGCGAGGGTTGCTCGGGCCGGGAGGCGAGGAAACGGGCCGACCACGTCCTGGGTCAACTCGGCCTGTCGGGCAAGGCCCACCTGCGGCCGGTGGAGCTATCGGGCGGGGAGAAGCAGCGGGTGGCGATCGGCCGGGCCTTGGTCAAGAACCCCGCCCTGGTCTTCGCCGACGAGCCGACCGCCGCCCTCGACTGGGAGAACGGCCAACAAGTGATCCGCCTGCTGACCGAGAACGCCCGCCGACGCGGGGCGATGGTCCTGGTGGTGACGCACGACCCGCGACTGATCCCTTACGCCGACCGCGTCTTGGAGCTGGAAGACGGGCGGCTGGCGTACGTCGGGACGGCGGCAACGGCCAGGACGGCGGCAACGGCCCGCGTCAACCCGGAGCAACCCGGGCCAGCGGACTTCATCCCGCTGCCCCTGCCGGTCCGCAAAGGGCCGCGTCTGCAACTGTACGTCCCTCCCCGGCCGGTGACGGCGTAGTCGGCCCCTCCCCGCGGACGTCCGCCGTGACGCGGTCGCATCGGCGGCGGGCGTCGCCCCGAGCGGCCCCTCCCCGCCTCAGGCCCCTCCCCGCCTCCACCGCCCGACCCGCGGCGCGGGTCGCGGCGGCTGCCTTCCGCCCGAGCGGTCCGGCTCCAGTGGGTCTGGCTGGGGCCGGTCGGCCGCCACCCCACGCGCCATTGCCGCCCCGGTCGGCCGCCACCCCGCGCACCATTGCCGCCACCGCGGTGCCTAGTATCCTGCTGCTGACCGTTCCCCCGCCAGTAGTCCGTTAGCAGTCGAGAGTCGGCATGCCCGAACGAGAATCGCCCCAGGTCGAGCGGGACCGGCGGACCATCGTCGTCGCCGCGTCCCTGTTGTGTCTGGCACTACCGTCGGTCGTCCTGCTAGTGTTCGACCTGTACGCAGAGCCGGACGTGCGACGGGTGCCGTTGTACTGGCTGTTCGGGTCGGTGGCGGTCGGGGTCGGGCTGGCGTTCCGGCTCGTCTCGCCGTACCGGGGTCTGGGCCTGGTGCCGCTGGCGGCGACGTTCTGGCTGGGGGTGACGGTCTACGGGCTGTACACCGGTCACTGGCCGGGCGGGGCGAACGGGTTGCCTCTGGGGCTGATCGCCGGGGCCTTGGCGCGGGGGTTGAGGGGCCAGGGGTCGGTGGAGGAGAATTACGGGCTGATGACCGCCGTGCTGGTCGGGGCCGGCCTGGCCTGGGCCGGGGTGGTCCGCGAGCGACCGTTCACCCTGGCGGCATACACCGTGCTGGGGACGGCCTCGGCACTGGTCGTGTGGAGTTGGACGCGGCTGCTCCGCCCGACCATCGAACTCGCCCTGGAACCGGTCTTTGCGGTCATGTACCGCATCCGCGGGACCGGGCCGGGGCTGGCGAACTTCCCGCGTACCGGGCCGTGCCTGGTGATCGCCAACCACGCCTGCTGGGGGGATCCGTTCTTCCTGGCGAAGTACATCCCCCGGCCGATCACGCCGCTTATGACGGCCCGCTTCTTCCGGCCGGGGATCGTGGGCTGGTTGACCCGGCTGTTCGGGATCATCCGTGTACCCGAGGGGACCTACAAGAAGGACGCCCCGGAGATCCGCGAGGCGATCGCCGCCCTGGACCGGGGCGAGTGCGTGGTGATCTTCCCCGAGGGTTACCTGCGGCGGACCGAGGACCGGCCGTTGCGACGCTTCGGGCAAGGGGTCTGGCAGATCCTCAAGGCCCGGTCGCAGACGCCGGTGATCGCCTGCTGGATCGAGGGCGGCTGGGGCAGCTTCACCTCGTACCAGAACGGGCCGCCCACGAAGAACAAGCGGCCGGATTTCCGCCGGCCCATCTGCGTGAGCGTCTCCGAACCGGTGGCCGTCTCGGACCGGGTCCTGGCGGACCAACTCCGCACGCGCCTGCACCTGATGGATCTGGTGTCAGCCGCCCGGACTCACGCCGGGCTGGAGCCGCTGCCGAAGTTCGAGTTGCCGGCCGACCCGGACGAAGACCCGCCGCCGTGACGCCGCCGCGACGCCGCCGCGACCGGTTGTGGTCCGTTCAAGCGACCACCCTGCGGAACCGTTCCGTGAATTGCTCGGGGGTCATCTTCACGACCGCCGCGAGCTTCTCGAGCCTGGTGCGGTCCTCGAAGTCGCTCCTCTCCAGCCGGATCATGTACCGCCGGGCGACCTCGTAGGTCTCGCCCTGGACGTCGACGAGTCGCGGCCGCATCTTCTTGGTCACCGGGTCGATCATGTCCTGGAACGGCCGAGGCACCATGCTACCGCCGACGAAGGTGATGACCACGCCGTGGTCGGCAGCCTGCGGGGACAGCAGGAACTTCACCGCCCCGTAGCCGAGGTTCCGGGTGTACTCGGCGTCGAAGGGGATGGGGTCGGCACAGCGGAGTTCGTAGCCGAGGTCCTTGTCGATCATGTCGAACTTCAGGCCGAGTTCCTGGAGCCGGTCGGCCAGGAAGGTGCGGACCATGCGGCCGAACTCGATCTCCCCGAGGCGGAGGTGGCCGAAGGCGTCCACCTCGATGGTGCCGAACTTGCCAGGGTTTTTGGCCAGGATGTCCTTGAGGCGGGCCTCGCCGATCTGTTCGAGCAGCCCCTCGGCCAGGACGACCAGGCCGTAGCCCTTGCCCTGGACCGCCTTCCGCTTGATCATCGAGCCGATGATGATGTCGCAGATGAGTTCCAGGGTGACCTCACGACCGGCGAACTCCTCGGCGATGATGGTCACGGTCGCCGCCGACGCCTTACCGATGCCCAGGGCCAGGTGCCCCGCCGCCCGACCCATGCTGACGACCAGGTACCAGCGGGTCGTCGTCCGGGCATCCTCGTGCAGGTTGCGGGCCAGTTGCGCCCCGTAGTGTCGGGCCGTCTCGAAGCCGAACGTCGGGATGCCGTCCGGCAGCGGCAGGTCGTTGTCGATCGTCTTGGGGACGTGGGCCACCTTGATCGTCTTGTGGGCGCTGGCGTACACCTGGCTGCCCGAGTACGCCGTGTCGTCCCCGCCGATCGTCACCAGGTACTCGATGCCGAGCCGACGCAACCCCTCGATCACGTTCGCCATGTGCTTCGGGTCCTTGGCCGGGTTGGTCCGGCTGGTCCCCAGCATACTACCGCCCTTCTGGTAGAACGGGGCGACATCGGGAATCGTCAGCGGGCGGACCTGCGAGATGTCGCCGTGTACCAGGTGCTTGAACCCGTCGCGGATGCCCACGACCTCCAGCCCCTGGTTGATCGCCTCGATCGTGACCGAACTGATGACGCCGTTGATGCCCGGGGCGGGGCCGCCGCCGACCACGATGCCGAGCTTGCCGCGGGATGAACTGGCCATGAAGGACTTCCTAGCAGAAGGATTCTCAGGAAGACGAACGCCCGGGCGGAAGAACGCCTGGGTCGGGGGAACGCGAACCGCCCGGAGCACGCGTCGCGGAGAGGGCCGGGCCTTACCGTTAAGGATTAGAACTCACCGCCCGGATTCAAGTGTGCCGGCCCGACGGCCTTCTCGACCGGCGCTGCCGGCGACCCCACCGCCCGGCCCCGGCCCGCCTCACCCCCGGCCCTTGCCCGCCGCCAGCCGACCCGGCCCTTGCCGGCCTCACCCCGGCGTCTTACTCGTTTCCCTGATCCCACACGCGGGCGGACGCACCCATGATCGAGGTCCAGAAGCTGACGAAGTACTACGGCGAGTACCCCGCCGTCCGCGACGTGTCGTTCCGGGTCGAGAAGGGCCGCGTGGTCGGCTTCCTCGGCCCCAACGGTGCCGGCAAGTCCACCACCATGCGGATCCTCGCCGGGTTCCTGACCGCCACCTCCGGCCGGGCGACGATCAACGGCAGGGACGTGTTCTGGGACCCGATCGGGGCGCGGCGGAACATCGGCTACATGCCCGAGAATTGCCCCGTTTATGCCGACATGAAGGTGGACGAGTACCTGTGGTTCCGCGGCGGTCTGAAGGGTCTGGCGCGGCCGGAGCGGCGTCGACGGCTCGGCTTCGTCCTGGAACGCTGTTGGCTCACCGACGTGAGGCGGCAGATCATCGGCACCCTGTCGAAGGGTTACCGCCAGCGGGTCGGCCTGGCCGACGCCCTCATCGCCGACCCGCCCGTGCTGATCCTCGACGAGCCGACCGCCGGCCTCGACCCGACCCAGATCCGCGAGACCCGCAAGCTGCTGCGCGAACTCGGCCGCCAGCACACCATGCTGCTGTCCACGCACATCCTCTCCGAGGTCGAAGCGACCTGCGACTCGGTGATCGTCATCCACCAGGGGCAGGTGGTCGAGGACGGCTCGTTGGCCGAGGTACGCCAGCGGCACGGCGGACGCACCCTGGAGGACATCTTCGTGAGACTGACCGGTCAGGAAGGTATCTGAGGCGAACCGCCGGGGGCCACCATGCGAGCGACACTCAGTCTGATCCGTCGGGAGTTCACGGCCTACTTCACCGGGCCGGCGGGCTACGCGGCGGTGTTCGGCTTCCTGGTCCTCACCGGGTTGCTCTTCAGCCTGGCCCTGGGGCTGCTCACCGAGAAGGGACCGGTCGGCGTCGAGTACCCGATGCAGGTGCTGCTCGGCGGGGCCGACTCGCCCCCCGAGGTCCAGTACGCCGGCATCCTCTTCTGGGGGTTGTTCCCGGCCATCACGGGGATGCTGACGATGCGGCTGCTGGCCGAGGAGCGGGGCACCGGCAGCATCGAGCTGCTCCTCACCGCCCCGATCAAGGACTGGCAGGTGGTCCTGGCCAAGTTCCTGGCCTGCTTCTGGTTCTACATCGTCCTGTGGCTGCCGACCCTCCTCTTCCTCCCCGTCCTGGCCGACCTGCACGCCGACTGGAAGCCGGCCCTCACGCCCTACTCCGTCGCCCTGCTCGTCGGCCTCGTCGCCGTCCTGGTCGGCAAGCTCACCTTCCTGCTCGACGGTCCCGGCTGGCTGGCCTGCGGCGGCTGGCTCGTCGGTGCCGTGCTGGCCTTGGGCGGCGGCTACCTGCACTACACCCAGGACGCCGAACACCTCGTCACCGTCACCGCCGGCATCGACCCCGCCCCGGTGCTGACTTCCTACCTCGGCGTGCTCCTGGCCGGGGCGATGTTCCTGGCCCTGGGACTGTTCGTCTCCAGCCTGGTCAAGAGTCAGCTCGTGGCCTGGATGGCCTCGCTTTTGCTGGGACTGGTGTTCGTGCTGCCGGCCCTGCTCCGCTGGCGGTTCGAGTCCGGCACCCTGGGCTATGAATTCGTCTACTTCTTCGGCGTGCCCGAGCAGTTCCGGCGGACGTTCACCCGCGGCCAACTCGACACCCGACCCCTGGTCCTGTACACCAGCGTCACCCTCTTCGCCCTGTTCCTGACCGTGCGGAGTCTGGAGTCGCGACGGCTGCGCTGACGGGAAACGGCACGGGCCTTGACGAGCCCGAAGCGTAAGCGAGGGCCCACCGAACAAGCCCGGGCCCACCGAACGAGCCCGAAGCGTAAGCGAGGGCCTCAGCCTCAACCCACCTGCACCTCGGCCGGCTGCAAGACGAACTCGTCGGCCCCCTCCGGCGGCCGGGACAGCTTCAGTTCCTTGACCCGCCAGCCGGGGTGGTTGATCGTCCCGGTGAACGGCGGCTCGCCCGTCACGTTCCCGACCAGGCGGACGGCCGAGGGGTCGAACCCTTTGGGCACCGTGGTGCTGTCCCCCTCGTTGCCGGCGAGGATCGGCTCGATGACCGCGTGCCGCCTCAGGGCCGCCTGGGCCTTCTTGTGGACCTCCCGCACCGCCTGGCCGATCTGGGCGTCGCTGGCCCCGGCGATGTCTTCCAGAAGGAAGTCCACCAGGCGGGCCTCGGACTGCAACAGGACGAGCATCTGGAGTGCCGCCCCGCTCGGCTTGGCGGGTCGGGGCGGCTCGGCCGGCTTGACGTCGGCCCCCGCGCGGATCGCCCGCAGCTTGGCCGCGAAGCCGGGGTCGCTTCGGGCCTGTCGCCCCAGTGCCAACAGCTCGCCCAACCCGCCGACCCCCAACGCCGGCCCACCGACATAAGCCAGCATCAGAATCACTCCCAGACCCAGCCCGACGACGACGCCGATGCCGATACCCACGGGGTCCATGTGCCCTGCTCCGCTTGTTCACGTTGTTCACGCCCCGGTCGTTCACGCCCCGGTGATGGCGGAAACCGTGGTGTCATACGACCGTGGTGTTATACGAACCGGGGGCGAACCGAGCCGGGCGGGAACCCGCTCGGGCAACGGCATGACCCAGACGGAAAGCGGCTGGCCCGGGCGGGGCGTGCCGGCCTGCCCCGTGTGGCCTGCCGCCGTCCGGCTGGTAACCCGCTGCGGTCGGAATAAAATTCCCGTACCGAGTGATGCCCGGGCTGCGACCGGACGATCTATTGAGGCGGGGGATGCAGAGGGAGTTACGCGGACGGGTCGTGCTGCTCACGGGGGCGTCGCGGGGCATCGGTCGCCGCACGGCCGAGCGACTGGCCCGGCTAGGCTCCCGGCTGGCGCTGACCGCCCGCACCGCCGCCGACCTGGAGCAGGTCGTCGCTACCTGCCGCGAACGGGGGGCGGAGTGCGAGGCGTTCCCCGGTGACCTGACCGAGTCGCGGGACCGCGCCCGGGTCGTGGCCGACACCGTGGCCCGCTTCGGCGGCATCGACGTGCTGATCAACAGCGCCGGGGTGTGCAGCTTCGGCGAGTTCAGCACCTCGACGCCGGAGATCGCCCGCCGCGTGCTGGAGGTGAACTTCTTCGCCCCGGCCGAGATGATCCGGGCCTGCCAGCCGTACCTGCTGGCCAGCAGCGAGCAAGGCCGGGACGGCTGGCGGCCGGCCGTGGTGAACGTGGCGAGCATCTGTGGCCGCTGGGGCATCCCGTCGATGTCGGAACACTGTGCCAGCAAGCACGCCCTCGTCGGCCTGACGGAGGCGCTGCGGGGCGAGTTCGAGCGGTACGGCATCGACGTGCTCCTGGTGCTGCCGGGCCTGGTGCGGAGCGACGACCTGAGCCGGCACCTGCTCCGCAACGAGGGGAAGATCTACCTGGACTTCGCCAACGCCCAGCCGCCCGACGAGGTGGCCGACGCCGTCGTGCGGAGCCTCGTGCGGAACCGCGTCGAGACGGCCGTGGGCTTCACCTCCTGGTGGGTGTGGTTCGGCCGGCGGATGTTCCCCCGGGGCGTGCGGTTCTTCATGCAACGGAAGGTCTGGAAGTACGCCCGCCGCGAAGCCGCCGCCCGGTGACCCGCCGCGGACGCCGGGGGACCGCTAGCCCGAACCCACCCGTGCCGCGAGCCGGTCCGGTCCGAACCGGTGCGAACCGGTACGCAGCCGAAGCCTGCAACCTGTGCCCCTGGTGTCATCTTGCGGGTCACCTTCTGGGAACGGATTCGATGTGCGGAATCGCCGGGATGTTCGATCTGAGCGGGGTTCGGCATGCCCCGCCGGGTGCCGTACCGGCCATGGCCCGGGCCCTCCTGCACCGCGGCCCGGACGAGGACGGCTTCCTGGAGCGGCCGGGCCTGCACCTGGCCAGCCGCCGCCTCTCGATCGTCGGCCTGGCGGACGGCCGGCAGCCGATCAGCAACGAGGACCGCACCGTCTGGACCGTCTTCAACGGCGAACTGTACGACTACCCGGAACTCAAGCCGAAGCTCGAAGCCAAGGGCCACGTCTTCCGCACCCACACCGACACCGAACTCATCCCGCACCTGTGGGAGGCGTACCGCGAGGCGATGCTCGAACACCTCCGCGGCCAGTTCGCCTTCTGCCTGTGGGACAGCCGCACCAACGAGGTGATCCTGGCCCGCGACCGGCCCGGCATCTGCCCGCTCTTCTACACCGTCGTCAAGCACGACGGGGCCGACTGGCTGCTCTTCGCCTCGGAGATGAAGGGGCTGTTCGCCTCCGGCCTGGTCGAGCGGCGGGCCGACCTGCAGGGGCTTAACCACGTCTTCACCTTCTTCGCGATGCCCGGCCCGGCCACGGTCTTCGCCGGCGTCAGGTGCCTGGTGCCCGGTCGCTACCTGCACTTCCGACTCGGCCCCGGCCTGACCCCGGAACAGGCGACGACGCAGAAGACGTACTGGCAGGTGACCTACCCGGACCGCGGGCAGGAGGACTACGGCCCCGACGAGAAGCGGGTGGTCGACGAGTACGAGGCGGTGCTCTACCAGGCCGTGCGGCGGCGGCTGCGGGCCGACGTGCCGGTCGTCTCCTACCTCTCCGGCGGGGTCGATTCGAGCCTGATCGTGGCCATGGCCAACAAGGCCCTCGGCCGTCCCATCCCCACCTTCACCGTCTCCGTCAAGTCCGAGGGGCTGGACGAGCAGTCGGAAGCCCTGCAGACGGCGAAGCACCTCGGCTGTGAGCCGGTCGTGGTCGATTGCAGCCACGACACGCTGCGGACCGGCTTCCCCGAACTGATCGCCGCCGCCGAGTTCCCCGTCATCGACACCTCCTGCCTGGGGCTGCTGCACCTGGCCCGGGCCGTTCACCGCAACGGCTACAAGGTCGCCCTCACCGGCGAGGGGGCCGACGAGTGGCTGGCCGGCTACTCGTGGTTCAAGGTCCACAAGCTCGCCGGCTGGGCCGACAAGATCCCCGGCCTGCCCCTCGGTTACGCCCTCCGCCGCGCCTTCCTGGCCGCCACCGGTCAGCCGGCCTTCCCCTACTCCGCCTACCGCCACACGCAGCGACTGATGGGCGGCCACAACGGCTGGTTCGACCTGTACGGCGTGATGAGCGTCAACAAGCTCCGCTTCTTCACCGGCCAGGCCCGCGACGAGGTCCTGTCGAGGTCGGCCCTGGACGACCTGGAACTGTCCCCCGACCTGCCCCGCTGGCACCCGTTCCACCGCCAGATGTACTTCGGCGCGCGGATCATGCTGCCCGGCCACCTGCTCGCCAGCAAGGGCGACCGCATCGCCATGCACTCCTCGGTCGAGGGTCGCTATGCCTTCCTCGACGAAGACGTGATCGCCTACACGGCGAAGCTCCACCCGCGCTGGAAACTCCGTGGCCTCTTCAGGGACAAGTTCGTCGAACGCAAGGTGGCCGAACGCTGGCTCCCGCCGCAAGTCGCCTGGCGGCGCAAGCACATGTTCCGTGCCCCTATGGACAGTTGGGCGGCGGCCGACCGCGGACCGGCTGACCGGTCGAGCTGGATCGACCAGGTCCTCTCCGCCGAGTCGCTCCGCAAGGCCGGCTACTTCTCGCCGCAAGCCGTGGCGGCCGCCCGCGCCAAGCTGTCGAAGCCGGGCCGCGGCCTGGCCCGCACCAGCCTGGAAATGGGCCTGACCGGCGTCACCGCCACCCAACTGTGGCACCACCTGTACCTCTCCGGCGACCTGTGCGAACTGCCCTCCCGCATCCCGAAACAGGCCGCCTGAGCACCCGACCCTCCGGAACCGACCCAACGATACACCGACCGGATACACCGACCCAACGAGTCCCGAATTCCCCCGTCCGCCCGGCCATGAGCTACGCCCTGCAAATCCTCTGGCACGAGAAAGCCCGCTATGCCTCCGGCGTGCTGGCGGTCACGTTCTCGGCCGTGCTGATCGCCCTGCAGTGCGGGCTTCTGCTGGGACTGTTCAAGATCACGTCCATCCCCATCGACAACACCACCGCCGACCTGTGGGTCGGCTCGACGGCCGTGCCCAGCGTCGACCTCGGCAAGCCAATCCCCGTCTCCTATACCACGCGGGTGAGCGACTTCGAGGGGGTGGGCATGCCGGAACTGTACATCGCCAACTTCGCCAACTTCACCAAGCCGACCGGCGGCACCGAACTCTGCTTCCTGCTGGGCAGCAAACTCGACGACGACGCGGCGGGCACGGCCACCCTGCTGACCGACGAGCAGCGTCAGGCCCTCACGATGCGCTACGCCATCATCGTCGACGAGTCGGACGTGAGGCGGCTGGGACTCGACTCCCCCGAGGGCGAGGCCAAGATCAACGGTCACAAGGTCCGGCTGGTCGGCACGGTGAGAGGGCTGAAGAGCCTGGCCGCCCCGTGGGTCTTCTGCAACCTGGATACGGCCCGCCTGCTGCTGGGACCGCTCCTGCCGCCCGACCACGTCACCTACCTGCTGGCCCGCTGCGACTCCAAGGACCGCGCCCGCCGGGTCGCCGCCGAACTCCGCGCCCTCTACCCCCACGACATGGTCGCCTACACCGCCGAGGAATTCTCCACCAACAGCCGGATGTACTGGCTCACCCGCACCAAGGCCGGACTGGCGATCGGCTACGCCGCCCTGCTCGGCCTGGTCGTCGGTATGGTCATCACGGCCCAGACGCTCTACTCGGCCACGATCGCCAACGCCAAGGAGTTCGCCATCCTGCTCGCCCTCGGCATCCCCCGCCGCCGCATCTCGCTGATGGTCCTCACCCAGTCGTTCTGGGTCGGTATCATCGGTATCGCCGCGGCCTACCCGATCTGCTGGGGGCTGCGGCAACTGGCCCGGCAGTTCAATACCGACGTGGACATGCGCTGGGAAGTCCTGGCCGGCACGGCCGCGGTCACCGTCGGGATGGCCCTCCTGGCCGGCCTCTTCGCCCTGCGGAGCGTCCGCCAGATCGAGCCGATGACGCTCCTGAGGTGACCCGTCGTGCGGCCATTACTGGTGCGACCATGCCCCCGAGCCTCCCGAGCCTCCGCGGCATCCGCCTCGTGAAGACCTACGGGGACGGCACGACCCGTCGCTCCGCCCTCCGCCAGGTCAGCCTCGACCTGTACCCCGGCCAGTTGGCCCTGCTCATGGGGCCGAGCGGCTCGGGCAAGTCGACGCTGCTGGCGGTCCTCTCCGGCCTGCTCGAGCCGGATAGCGGCCAGGTGCTGGCCGACGACCACGGCTCGCTCCGCGACCTCTGGACCTTGTCGAACCGCCAGCGGGAAGAGTACCGCCGCCAACACACCGGCTTCATCTTCCAGGGCTATAACCTCTTCCCCGCCCTGACGGCCCGGCAACAGTTGGAGATCGTCTTGAAGTGGGGCGGCAACACCGGCCCCGCCGAGGCCCGCCGCCGCGCCGACGAGATGCTCGACAGGCTCGGGCTGACCGACAACCGTGACAAGAAGCCGGCCCAGCTCTCCGGCGGCGAGAAGCAGCGCGTGGCGATCGGCCGGGCCTTGGTCAAAAACCCCGCCTTCGTCTTCGCCGACGAACCGACCAGTGCCCTCGACTGGGAGAACGGACAGAAGGTGATCGAACTGCTCCGTGACGCCGCCCACGAACGCAACGCCTCGATCCTGGTGGTGTCGCACGACCACCGCCTCCTGCCGTTCGTGGACGTGTACTACCATCTGGAAGACGGATACCTTGAGAACCGCCCGCTCTCGCGCCCCTGAGACGCCTGAGACGCGGGCCGGCACCGCAGGAGAACCGGCCCATGAACTGGCTGCGACGAATCCGAACGGCGTTGATCCTCCTCGGCATCGCCCTCACGGTCGCCACCCTGGTCGGGGTCCGGTCACTCACCGCCGGCCACCGCTCCGTCCCGGACGGCCCGTCGTCGGGTAATAGCCCGGCAACGCCCGGCAACGGCAAGTCGAAGGGCGGCGGCCTCATCGTCCTGGGGACCGTCGACAGCGACCCGCCCCCGATCGCCTACGGCCTGCCCCCCGTCCTACAATCCGGCACCGTCGCCGAGGTCTTCGTCAAGGACGGCCAGGAGGTCAAGGCCGGCGACCGACTCTACCGCTTCGACACCACCCTACCCAGCCGCGACCTGGACCGGGCCCTGACGGCCGTGGAACTGGCCCGCACCAAGATCGCCGAGGCCGACGAGGCGCTGAAGCAACACGGCAAGAAGATCGAACTGCTCAAACAGGGGGTCGAACTGGCCCGGACCAAGGCCGACCTGGCGGCCCGGCAGTACAACCTGATCAAGAACAACTTGCTGCTGCTGTACCGGGCCGAGAAGTACCCCGAAGCGACCTGGGAGGACCGGCTCAAGGACGAGCCGAAGCTCTTCGAGGCCCAGTCGCAGTGGAACCTCGCCACCCGCGACGTGGAACTCAAGAAGGCCGAACAGACCGCCCTCGAGGCCGCCGAGGAGAGCGTCCGCGTCCTCGTGCGTCAGGCCGAGGCCGGCGTGAAACAGGCCGAGGCCGAGGTCGCCAAGGCCCGCAGCGCCGTCGAACTGTGTACCATCCTCGCCCAGACCGCGGGAACGATCGAGCAACTGACGATCAGTCCCGGATCGACCCTCGGCGTCAGCACCCGGACCCCCGCCCTGTGGCTGATCCCCGGCGGGCCGCGGGTCGTGCGCGGCGAGGTCGAGGCCGACTTCGCCCACCGCGTCACCCCCGAGCTGATCGGTAAGGAAGTGACGGTCTACGACCACACCGACCCGAAGATCACCTACCGCGGCCGGGTGCGGCGGATCGGCGGCACCTTCCTGCCCAAGCGGTCGGCCGGGGACAACCTGCTGGCGGCCAACGAGACGCGGGTCCTGGAGGTCGTGGTCGAGGTCACCGATCCGGCCCCCCCCGATCGTCCGCCCCTGCGCGTCGGCCAACGGGTCCGCGTCGGCCTGGGACCGTGACGGCGGGAGTGTGAGTGTGAGTGTGAGTGTGAGTGTGACGAGAGCGAGAGCGAGTGAGAGCGAGAGCGAGAGTGAGATGAGATGAAATGAGATGAACGGGCCACTCCGTCAGGCCGTGCCCGCCGCCGACCCACCGGTCGCGGCCGCGGCCCCTCAGCGCGTCGCGCTCCGCGTCTCGGCGCAGGCCTGCCGGGCGATCACGGCGGCGGCCGGCAGCAACTTCCCCCTGGCGTTCCGCCTCCTGCCGCGATCCCGTCGCCAGGCCATGAACGCCCTGTACGCCTTCCTGCGGGTCACCGACGACCTGGCCGACGAGGCCGGCGAAATCCCCGCCAAGCGACAGCGGCTCGCCAGCTGGCGGGCCGGACTGCTGGCCGCCCTCGACGGGCGATTCACGCACGCCATCTTCCCCGCCCTGGCCGACACCCTCACCCGCTACCACATCCCCGTCCGCCTGTTGCTCGACGTCATCAGCGGGGTCGAAGCCGACCTGCAACCCGCCCGCTTCCCCACCTTCGCGGACCTGTACCCGTACTGCTACCGGGTCGCTTCGGCGGTCGGCCTGGCCTGCGTGCGGGTCTGGGGGCTGCGACCGGGCGTCCGCTGGGAGGAAGCCGACGACTCGGCCGAGGCCGCCGGCATCGCCTTCCAGCTAACGAACATCCTCCGCGACCTGGGCGAGGACCTGGCCCGCGGCCGCGTCTACCTGCCGACCGAGGAACTGGCCCGCTTCCACTCCCCCCCCGAAACCTGGGGCGACCCCCGCAACCGGGCCGCCTTCCGCGAGTTGATGGCCTTCCAGACCCGGCGGGCCCGCGAATTCTACCGCCGCGGCTCCCGCCTCGACCGCCTGCTCTCCGACGAGGGACGGGGGATCTTCCGGGTCATGAGCGGCACGTACAGCCGGCTGCTCGACGAGATCGAGCGTGGCGGCTTCGACGTGCTGGACCGCCGCGTCCGCGTGCCCCGCTGGCGGAAAGGACTGGTACTGCTCTCCGGCTGGCTGGCCCGGCACGGCTGGGGTTGAGCGGTCTCCCCCGCCTTCCCGCCTTGCCGCCTTGCCGCCTTCCCGTCGGCCGGCCCTGCAACACCCACAAACCACGTCCCGGACCAGCCCGGCCCGGTCACGGCCCCAGCCCGGTCGGTCACGGCCTTTCCCGTCCGTTGCCGGTCACGACCCGTGGTAGATCGTGCCCGTCGATCCGAGCAGGTCGGCGAGACTGACGGTCAGGAAGCCGTCGTTCGGGTCGATGTCCAGGCTGCCGCCGCCGTCGAAGCCGACGGGGTTGTACAGGATCACCGACTGCATGATCGACAGGTTGTTCAGGTTGTACCCGATGAGGGTGTAGGCCGTGTTCGGGGTCAGGTTGGAGCTTGTCGGCGGGGTGCCGATGACGATCGCGGTGGGCAGGTTGTTATCGACCAGCGGTTTGAGGAAGGCCGCCAGTACGAACGTGTCGGGGAATGTGGTCAGGTCGATGTTGTTGGGGGTGTAGCCGAGGGCCTGGTACACGTCGCTGGGGGTGCCGGCGGGGGTGAGCCCCCCGGTCCCGTTAAGGGAGGCATACGAGGCCGGCGAGAGCCCCGACTGGATGTAGGTGAAGGCCTTCTCGAAGATGGCCACCCAGATACCGGTCTCGCGTCGGACCTGTGCGTAAGCCGGGGTCAGGCTGCCGAAGGGGCGGGTCGGCAGGTCGGCATCGACCCGGTAGAAGTTGCCTCCCAGCGCCACGCCGTAGGTGCCGTCACCGAAATCGGCCAGGATCGTGCGCAGGAGGTCCGGGTTGGTGTTGGCGACGCTACCGAGCGCGGCGAGCAGCCAACTGTCGTCCAGGTTGGGGGCGTTGGTGCTGGGGTTAACCCCCTGGGCGATGTCCTGGACGCGGGGCCCGTTCTGGCCGAACAACGGGTAGCCGCGGAACGACTCGTAGCGGGTGCCCGGGATCAGGACCGGGTCGCTGATGGGATCGCCGTTGAGGGTGCGGTCGGCCCCGTTGGCGAAGCCGGTGACGGAGTGGACGGTGTCGAAGCCGTCGATGCCGGTGAGGGCGTCGGTCGCCGTGCCGTTCTGGTCCCGCCAGATGACGTCGCTGCCGTTGCCGCCGTCGGCGGTGTCGGTGGTTTGGCCGTCAAGGGCGATGATCACGTCGTTGCCGTTGCCGCCGGAGATGGCGTCGGTCCCGGCCCCGCCGATGAGCCGGTCGTTGCCGACATCCCCGTCGAGGATGTCGTTGCCGTCACCGCCGTAGATGACATCGTCGCCGGTACCACCGAGCAGGATGTCGTTACCGCCGCGGCCGTGGATCACGTCGTTACCGGCCCCGCCGACGATGACATCGCGGCCCGGCCCGCCGAGGAGAAAGTCGTTGCCCCCCCGCCCGAACATCCGCACGCGGACCGGTCCGAGACCCCGGGTGGTGAACTTGTCGTTACCGGCCCCGCCGAACAGGTCGACCCGCCGGACCTGACCGGGGGCATAAGCGAAGGCCCGACCGGAGCTGATGTCGGTGACCTGCAGGCCGCCGTCGGCTCGTTGCTCGACCAGGATCGTCGTCGGGGCGTTGTCACAAAAGACGGTCAGCACCCCGTCGAGGAGTTGAGGGTTGCCGAGGACCGCCGGCACCTCACGGGGCTCCAGTTGTACCACCCCCAGCCGTGTCGTATTCGTCTTCCGGTTCGCCATTGGGTGCCCTGCCTGCGGGAAGGATCGGTTTCCGGTCGTGTCATGGGCTGTATCGTCAATCCGTGACGACATAACTAACACCCCCGAAGGAGCGGAGGTTCCGGCGACGGGACCGACTTCGTCAGAGTTGGCACGACCGGTGTGCGGCGCGCGGGGTGTCCGAACGAGACCGAACCGCTAGCACAACCGCGACGACCGGCACGACCGGTCGCGAGCGGTTATCCGTTGCCCCGCAACGGCGGTGAGGAGCCGCAAAGGAGCCGGGAGGGCCACGGCGTGGATCGGGTGGCGGTGGTCGGGGGCGGGCTGGCCGGGCTGGCGTGCGCCGTGGCCCTGGCGACCCGGGGGTTCCACGTGACGGTCCTGGAGTCGCGCGGGCGACTGGGCGGGCGGGCCGGCTCGTTCACCGACCCGGAAGGCGGTCAACTCGTTGATGCCTGTCAGCACGTCAGCATGGGCTGCTGCACCAACCTCGCCCACTTCCTGGAGACGGTCGGGGTCGCCCACTTCCTTGAGCCGCAGCCCCGGCTGTACTTCGTCACCCCGGACGGCCGCCGCAGCGTCTTCAAGGCCGACCCCTGGCCGGCCCCGCTGCACCTGGGCCGGGCCTTGCTCGGTGCCCACTACCTGACCGCCGCCGAGAAGCTCCGCGTCGCCTGGGGGCTGGCCTGCCTGCTCCGCGAGCCGCCCGACGCCGACCCCCCCCTCCGCGACTGGCTCCTCGCCCACCGGCAGACGACCCGAACCATCGACCGCTTCTGGGCCGTCGTCCTCGTCAGCGCCCTGAACGAAGCGGTGGACCGACTCGGCCTCAAGTACGCCCGCAAGGTCTTCGTTGACGGCTTCCTGCGGCACCGCGACGGCTTCGTCGTTCACGTCCCGACCGTGCCCCTGGGCCGACTCTACGGCCACGAACTGCGGGGCTGGCTCGCCCGCCACCGCGTCGAACTGCGGGAGAACGCCGGGGTGAAACGACTACGACTGCGGGCCGACGGCCGGCGGGCCGACGGGCTGGAACTGCGGGACGGTTCCGTCCTGGCCGCCGACTGGGTCGTCCTGGCCGTGCCGTTCGAGCGGTTCACCGACCTGCTGCCCGAGTCCCTGCGGGCCGAGCCGTACTTCCAGGCGGTGCAGAACCTGCACCCCTCGCCCATCACCAGCATCCATCTCTGGTTCGACCGGCCGGTGATGCCGCTGCCGCACGCCGTGCTGGTCGGTTGCCTCGGTCAGTGGGTGTTCAACCGGGGAGAGGTGGCCCCCGGCGAGTTCTACGTCCAGGTCGTCATCAGTGCCGCACGCCCGCTGCGGGGGCTGGGACGGGACGAGCTGCGGCGGCGGGTGGTCGGGGAACTCGGTCGCCTCTTCCCGCCGCTCGCCGGGGCGGAACTCTTGCGCTCCAAGGTGGTGACCGAGCACACGGCGACGTTCAGTGCCGTTCCCGGTGTGGACCGCTGGCGTCCCCCCCAAGCGTCCCCGATCGACAACCTGGCGGTGGCCGGGGACTGGACCCGGACCGGCTGGCCGGCCACCATGGAAGGGGCGGTCCGCAGCGGCTACCTGGCGGCCGAAGTGATCCTGGCCCGGGCCGGTCGGCCCGCCCGGCTCCTCTGCCCCGAGTTGGGCGGCTGACCGGCCGCCGGTGATCCGCCGCCCGTCGAAACAACCGCGGCGGGCTCACGCACCGCCGCTCGTTAATACGCCGCCGCGGCGGGCTCACGCACCGCCGCTCGTTAATACGCCGCCGCGGCGGGCTGACGCGCCGCCGCTCGTTAAAACAACCGCCGCTTCCGACTCGATCAGTGCCGGAACAGGAACTCGCGGGTGTTGATGAGCGCCCAGACGATGTCCTCCCAGGCCTTCCGCCGGTCGCTGCCCTTGGCGACGTGGCCCAGGGAGATCTTCTTTTCGTCCTCGAAGGGCGGTCGGGCGAGGGCGGCGTAGTACAGCTCGTCGAGGATCTGTTCGTCGCTGGCCTGGGCCGCCAGGAGCTTGCCGAGCCGGTTGTTCGGGTTGCGGACCTTCTCGTTGACGGTCGGGCCGTTGATCAGTTGCAGGGCCTGGGCCAGGTTGCCGTCGCTCTCGCGTTCGCACTCGCAGGCCAGTTCGCGGGCCGGCTGACCGAACGCCTTCAGGAACGGGTGGTTGACCTCGCCGTCGGGCAGTTGCGTGGCCCGGGTGCCGGCGGGAAGGCCGGGGTACTTTTCCGGCACGGCCGTGAAGTCACAGATGGCGTCGAGGAGTTGCTCGGCGGTCAGGAGCCGGGTGAGGGCGTGCGAGAAGTACTTCGTGTCGTCCTTGTTGGTGTCGTTGGGCCGGGCCGAGAGTTGGTAGGTCCGCGACCTCATGATCGTCTTGACGAGCCGCTTGAGGTCGAAGTGGTTGTGGGCGAAGTCGCGGGCGAGGGCGTCGAGGAGTTCGTCGTTGGCCGCCGGGTTCGACTCGCGGAAGTCGTCGACCGGGTCGACGATGCCCTTGCCCATGAGGTGGAACCAGACGCGGTTGACGACGGACTTGGCGAAGAAGGGGTTGTCGCGGCCGGTGAGCCAGGTCGCCAGCACGGCACGGCGGTCCTGGCCGGGGGGGACGTCGGCGTCGCCGGTGCCGAGGTAACGGGGCTTCATGACCCGGCCGGTGCGGGGCTGGGTGACCTCGCCGCCGCGGTCGCCGTAGACGACTTCGGCGGCGGCGTTGGGGGCGGCGGTGCGGGTGCCGATGGCCGGCTCGGGCTTGGTCCGCACGCGGGCGAACCAGGCGGCCATGCCGTAGTAGTCGTCCTGGGTCCAGCGCTCGAACGGGTGGTTGTGGCACTTGGCGCACTGCATCCGCACGCCCAGGAACAGTTGGGCGGTGGTCTCCGCCAGGCTCTGGGGGTCCTTGGCGATGCGGTAGTAGTTGGCCGGCGGGTTCGAATAGGTGTTGCCGTTGGCCGTGATCAACTCGCGGACGACTTCGTCCCACGGGGTGTTCTTCTGCAGGTGGCCGCGCAGCCACGCCTGGAACCCGTGGCTGCCCTTGGCCTGGATCGTCTTGCGGCTGCTCCGCAACACGTCGGCCCACTTGAGGGCCCAGAAGTCAGCGAACTCGGGGGTATCGACCAGGGCGTCGATCAGCTTGTCCCGCTTGCCGGCGTCCGGGTCGCCGAGGAAGGAGCGGGCCTCCTCGACGGTCGGCAGGCGGCCGATGCAGTCCAGGTACGCCCGGCGGACGAACTCCTGGTCGCTGCACAGGTCCGACGGGGCGATGCTCAGCTTCCGGAGCTTGGCGAAGGTGTGCGTGTCGATGAAGTTCACCTCCGGCGGGTTCGGCCAGACGAAGCCGTCGCGCGGCTCCAGGTACGTCAGCCGCACCGAGACCATCTCCTCCAGGTAGCGGCAGAGGATGGCGACCTCACCGGCCCGCTTGAACTCGACCAGGCCGTTGGGGCTGACCTCGGCGACCCCGGGATCGCTGCTGCTGAAGTTGGAAAGGCGGGTCACGTCCCGGGTGGTGCCGTCGGCATAGGTGACGATCACGGCGAGCTGCTGCCAACGGGCCGGGGCGTTCAGCACGCGGGGTCCGGGCCGCACCGCGACGGACCTGACGCCCGGCAGGTTCGGGTCGTCGTTCCGCAGTCCCTCGGCGAACCAGGCGGTCAACATCTCGGCGGGCAGGCTCGACGCCCCGTAGCGCTGGCCGCCCTCGTGGGGCACCCGGCCGGTGCCCTTGAGCAACAGCAGGCTCTGCTGCGGGTCGTGCTTGGCGGTGCGGCGGCCGAACTGGTCGCGGGTCAGTTGCAGGAAGTCGGCGGCCGGGTCGTGGCCCCGCAGCGACAGCCGGAAGCCGTTCTTGCCGCTCGGCGTACCGTGGCAGGCCCCCGAATTGCACCCGCCCACGTTCAGGCTGGCGATCACGTCCCGGCGGAAGCTGACCGGGGACGGCTGATCGACGCCGGTAACCGTCACCGGAACCGTCACCTGCCGGCCACCGGCCGCCACCGTCACCGTCGCCGTGCCGTTCCTCTTCGGACGCAGGAACCCGCCCTCCTGCACCTCGACGACACCGGCCGGCTCGGCCCGCACCGCCGCCACGCTCGTCAGGTCCCGGACCGGGCCGTCGGCATACCGCCCGGTCACCACCAACTGCCGGGCGTCGCGGATGCCGCTGAGTGTCACGGCAGCAGGCTCGACTTCCAGTGCCGACGGAACACCGATCAGGGCGTTCCGTTCGTCCGGGTCAACCGGCGGGGCCGCCCCGGCCGCCCCGGCCACGGGGCTGAAACACCCAACCCACACGGCCAACAGGGCGGGGGCGAAGCACGCGACGCATGATGCAGGGGGGAAACTGGCCGAGTGAACGATCGATGGCATGTGCGGATCCTCGCGAGGCGTCGGTCCGGTCGGTCGTGGGATACGGGCCGGTGGCCCGTCGGGTGGGGTGGGAGGCCGGTGGGATGGCAGCTCGGCTACCGTTAGCTTAACCGGAACGGTGCTGGAGGGCGAGAGAAAATCGATCGGGCCAGCGGGGCACGGCGACTCCGTGGCCGGCCCCACTACTCCGCGGCCGGCCGTACTACTTCGCGGCTGACCGTACTCCGGCCGGCCGACCGACCGCCTCCGCCCAGGGACGCCTCGCGCAGCGACGGGGGGCGTCGATGTCGTCAGCTCATGGGGCGGCAGGTCGTGCGGCGGGTGGCCTGGGGGGTGTCACCGGCACAGGACAGGACCACACGCCACGGCTCGGGCTAGAGGTCGTTCGGGTTGACGACCTCGTTGTCGTTACGGACGCAGGCCCGCCGCCACACGGTGGCATCGACGGAGAAGCGGACGTGCCGCACCGAGCCGTCGCCGAAGACGCAGTTGAAGCCGCTGGCGTGGGCCGAGCCGAACGCCTGTAACGGCGTGGACACCCCCGGCGCGTGATGGTCACGGGCGGGCGGCACCGAGCCGCGTCGGTACACGTCCCAGTCGCCGTTCCAGCCGGCGGTCACATACGGCTCGTTGTCATCGGTACTCTGTCCGAACATGGCCCGGTTCAGTTGCTTCTCGCCCAGCATCACGGTGTTGCTCGTCCCGTCCAGAACGTCCGCCAGCCGGACGGTGCCAAGGGTGGTCCGCATGACCATGCCGTTGCGGCCCTCGGGGTGGTCGCCGGCACAACCGGCGTAATCGATCTTGGCCTGGTTGTTGTAGAGCTGGGCCGGCCGACGCGACGGGCAGTAGAGGAGCTTCACCGGCGTGGAGCGGATGACGGCAAAACTGGCCCGGTACAGGCCCTCCTGCTCGACATACGGGAGGATGAAGTACGGCCAGTTCCAACTCGCCTCGCGGGCGGTCGGGGAAGCGGCCGAGGTGTCCGAACTGTGCGGGTAATCCGGCGGGACGTGGGTGCCGCCCCAGGGGAAGTGCCCCCGGGCGTCGTGGAAGGAGTGGTAGGCCAGGCCGAGCTGCTTCAAGTTGTTCGTGCAGGTCAGCCGCCCGGCCGCCTCTCGCACCTTCTGCACGGCCGGCAACAACAATCCGATCAGGATCGCGATGATGGCGATGACGACGAGCAACTCGATGAGCGTGAAAGCCCGGAGGTGCCGGCGACCCGGCCGCGTCTGGAGAACAAGCCTGGACATGGACATGATCGAACTCCGATCCGGTACGATTCCGATCGGTCCTGAACGATTCTGATGAGGACACCACCCGGGAGCCGACCGCCACCCACACCGAAGGAAAGAACGGCCTCCCGTCGTCTCGTTCGGGCCGTCTCTGACCGAGCTGGCCGTCTCTGACCGATGATCGGGAAACCGACCGGGGGGTCGGGAGATTGCGAGTCCCGGATGCAATTACAAATGTGTTGGGTTTATACCAGACCGGAGCGACGAGGGTCAAGCAGAAAATGATAACGTCATGAAGGAGGCCGGCCCGCTCTCACCTGCCGGCTGGCCGACGTGTCTAGTATCCCGCGTTCGCGGGCTTCTCCTCCATGCGGGATGAAGGTCGCCACGCCCACTGCCCGCCCGCCGGGTCGCCGGGGCGTGTCTGTTCCCCGCCCCCGCCGCGGCCGATACACTAGGTCTTTGACCCACCCCAGCGACACCTCGGAGCTGCCGACATGACTCGTCCCCGATACTGTGCCTGCCTCTCGTGCCTGGTCGCGGCCGCGATCGCCTACCTGCTCCTGTTCGCCGGGACCGGCACGGCCCACGCCCAGTCCCAGCCGGCCGGCCAACCGGTCAGCTTCATCAACGACGTGGCCCCGATCCTCAAGGAGAACTGCTTCGCCTGCCACGACGCCAAGAAGAAGTCCGGCAAGTATGACATGACCACCTTCGAGAAGGTCCTGGCCGGCGGCGTGAACGGCGAACCGATCATACCCGGCCGGCCCGATGACAGCGAGTTCTACACCCTGATGGTGACCAACGAACAGCGCCGCATGCCGCCCCGCGACAAGGGCGAGGCGGTGCCCCAGGACAAAGCCGCCGTCATCGCCCGCTGGATCAAGGAGGGGGCCAAGCTCGACCCCGGACTCGACCCGAAGGCCGACCTGGTCAAGGAACTCCGCCTCCGCTGGCGGCCCCCCGTTCCGCCCAAGGTCTACCCGTTCCCGGTCATCGTCAACGCCCTGACATTCACCCCGGACGGCAAGCACCTGGTCGTCGGCGGGCACCACGAGCTGACCGTCTGGGCGATCGACACCGGCAAGCTGGTGAAGCGGCTCTACACCCGGGCCGAACGCGCCTACGGGCTGGCCTTCCTACCGGACGGCAAGCTGGCGGTGGCCGGCGGACGCCCCGGACAGGAGGGCGACCTGCGAATCTACGACCTTCAGGCCCCGGGCAAGACCGAGGACGGCGTCGAGGTCCTCGACGGGGTCAACGACCCCAAGGTACTCGTCAAGCACCTCTTCGATGGGGACGACTCGGTCCTGTGCCTGGCCGTCACCCCCGACGGCAAGAAGTTGGCCGCCGGCGGCTGTGACCGCACCGTGCGGGTCTTCGACCTCTCCGAAGGCTGGGACAAGGCCCGGCTCGAGCAGGTCGTCGAGAACCACGCCGACTGGGTCCTGGGCTGTGCCCTGAGTGCCGACGCCCGGTACCTGGTGACCGCCGGCCGCGACAAGACCGCCAAGGTCTGGGACCTGAAGGCCCGCGAGTCGGTCGTGACCTTCCCCGAGCACCAGAACATCGTCTACGGCGTGGCCGTGAAGGCCGACGGCTCGGCCGGCTTCTCGGTCGGGGCCGACAGGCAACTGCGGACCTGGAAGCCGAGCGGCGAGGGCAAGCAGGTCAAGAACGCCGGCGGCCACGGCGACGAGGTGTTCAAGATCGTCTTGGCTCCCAAGGACGCCTTGCTGGCCACCGGCAGTGCCGACAAGACCGTCCGCCTCTGGGACGCCAACCTCAGCGCCGGCAAGGTCCTCTCCGGCCTGACCGACTACGTCTACGCGGTGGCCTTCAGCCCCGACGGCTCTCTGGTCGCCGGTGGTAGCTACGACGGCTCGGTGGGCGTCTGGAAGGTCGCCGACGGCACCCCCGTGAAGGTCTGGAACGCGACCCCCGGCCTGGCTCCCCCGGAAGCCCCCAAGAAGAACGACAAGAAGGACGAGCCGAAGAAGAAGTGACCGGTCCTCGCCCGCCGAGTCGGCCACGCTTCGTCACCCCACGGCGGCGGCCCGCGTCAGACGGTCCCGCACGGCGGCCCACGCCGGGGTGTCCGGCGGCAACACGACCAGCAGCACGTCGTACCGCTGCTCGTCGAGCCGGTGGAGAGTGTCATAGAGTTCGGCGGCGGCCCGCTCCGGGTCGTCGGGGAGTCGGAGCAACTCGGCCCGCCGGCCCGCCTGCCGCAGCCGCGCCAGCCGCGACTCCGGGTCCCCCTCTCCCCCGTCCCCTTCTCCCACCAGGAGCAGGGGCGTCCGCGGCCGGTAGTGCCGGGCCATCAGGCCCGGGGACCGGGCGACCCCCTCCTCCGGCCGGGTACCAGCCCCCAGCAACGTGCCGACCACTTCCTCCAGCATCGGGGCGGTTACCAGCCCCGGCCGCAGGATCCGCACCACAGGCCCGGTCACGTCGACCACCGTCGATTCGATCCCGCCGGGGCACAAGCCGCCGTCCAGCACCAGGTCGATGCGGCCGGCCAGGCCCTTGAGGACGTGTTCGGCCCGGGTCGGGGACAGCTCCGTGCTGCGGTTGGCGCTGGGGGCGGCAACGGGCACCCCGGCGGCGCGGATCAGACCGCGGGCTACCGGGTGGGCGGGGCAGCGGACGGCGACGGTCGGCCCACCGGCCGTCACCCCCGACGGCACGCCGACGGCCTTCCTCAGCACCAGGGTCAACGGCCCCGGCCAGAACCGGGCGGCCAGTCGCTCCGCCGCCGCCGGCCAGTCCGCCACCACCGCTACTAGCTGAGCCGGATCGGCCACATGTACAATGAGCGGATTAGAAGTCGGTCGACCCTTCGCTTCATAGATGCGGCCGACCGCCGCCGGGTCCTGGGCGTTCGCCCCGAGGCCATAAACCGTCTCGGTGGGGAACGCCACCAGCCGACCCGCTCGGATCAGGGCGGCCGCCCGCCCGAGGGTCGCCGGGTCGGGGTTCTCGGGATCGACGCGAACGACCTCGGTATTCATGCCGGTCCCTGAGGCCCTGAAGCCTTGCAGACATGCAGACACGCAGGCGGGTTCGGTCCTCGATCGGTCCTTGTCGGTCCTTGAGGGAGCAAGGATGATCCGATCCTCCGATCCGTCCGCCGCTTTGCTACAACGTCATGGTACGCCGTTCGCGTGCCGGCCCCAAGCCGGCGAGGAGAACCGCCCCATGCCCAACCCACCTGCCGGCCCGAGCGTGCCGACCCCCACGGCCGACCAGAAGCAGATCGCCCAGGCCAGCTTCGTCCGGGCCCGCGAGGCGATCGCCAACCGGCAACTCGACTACGCCATCACCCTGCTGCTGACCTGCTGCCGACTCGACCCGGCGAACTTCCTATACCGGCAGACCCTGCGCAAGACGCAGAAGGAGAAGTACGGCAACAACCTGCGCGGCAGCTTCTGGGCGTTCCTGAGTACCCCCCGTTGGAAGGGTCGGCTGAAGCTGGCCAAGCGGAACCGCGAGTACCTGAAGGCCCTGGAGTACGGCGAGCAGGTGCTGTGCCGCAACCCCTGGGACCTGGGCACGCAGCTCGACATGGCCGAGGCCTTCGACGCCCTGGGGCTGAGCGACCTGGCCGTCTTCACCCTCGACCAGGCCCGCGAGAAGTACCCCCGTCACGCCACCCTCAACCGGGCCTTGGCCCGGCTCTTCGAGAAGCGGGGCGACTTCCAGAAGGCCATCGTCCTCTGGCAACTCGTCAAGGAGACCAACCCCAATGACGTGGAAGCCTCACACAAGGCCAAGGACCTGGCCGCCAGCGAGACGATCCAGAAGGGGCACTACGTCGAGGCCGCCACCGGCTCCAAGGAATCGCCGGCCCTCGGCCGCCTCGAGGCCCGCGCCGCCGAGAAGACCGACAAGCTCACTCGCGACACCGAACCGCTCCTGAAGCGGATCGAGGCCGACCCCACCGAACCGACCCTCTACGTCCAGCTCGCCCACGTCTACCGCCGGCACGGCCAACTCGACCGGGCCCGCGCCACCCTCCAGCAGGGACTGGGGCCGACCGGCAACGCCTTCCAGATCCAGCTCGAACTGATGGAACTCGACCTCGTCCCGCTGCGGAAAAACCTCGACGTCATCGAGTCGAAGCTCCGCAAGCTCCGCGAGCCGGCCGGCAACGAAGACCCCCCCGGCGACGCCGACGAGCCGGACGAGAACGAGTTACTGCGGCTGCGTGCCGAGTTCCTCCAGGAGGTCCTGGCCCGCGAGATCGAGATCTACCGCATGAAGGCCGACCGCTTCCCCACCGACCTGCAGCACCGGCTCGAACTCGGCAGCCGCCTGCTCAAGTGCGATCGCCTCGATCAGGCCATCGCCGAACTGCAGCTCGCCCGCCGCGACGACCGGCTCAAGTGGAAGGCCAAGATGCTCCTGGGCATCTGCTTCAAGCGGAAGAAGAACTGGCGACTGGCCCAGACCAACTTCGAGGAGGCCCTCGCCGACATCCCCCCGACCGAGGAGGACGACAGGAAAGAACTGCTCTTCCTGCTCGCCAGCGGCTGCGCCGAGAACGGCGACCTGCCGCGGGCACTCGACCTGGGGCACGAACTCGCCAACATCGACTTCTCCTTCAGGAACATCGGCCGACTGCTCGACGAGTGGAACGACCGGCTGCAATCGGCCTGAGAGTGGCCCGGCGACCGACCATGCACACCATCCGCCTGCGGGGGGCCTGGGAGACGGTCGCGTCCGGCGGCACCGTCTGCCACAGCCGGAACTTCGGCCGACCCCGCTCCCTCGACCCCGGCCAACGGGTCTGGCTCGTCTGTGACCGGCTCCCCGGACCGGCCCGCGTCTCGCTCAACGGGACCGACCTGGCGACCGCCAGCCACACCGGGCCGTTCGCTGCCGACATCACCGACCGACTCGCCCCCCGCAACGTCGTCGTCTTCTCCGTCTCCAGTCCCGACCCCCTGGGCGACGTGGCCCTCCAGATCCGCGGGCCGGGGGACTGACGACCCGAGCCGATCCCGGCCGGTCACGGCTTGCGCCGCAGGGTCTCGACCCGGTTCTTCGAGTCCTCGGTCACCAACTCGGCGTCGGACAACTTCTTCACCGTCAGGGTCTCTTTGACCTCCTTGTCCGGCAGCTTGAAGCTGACGATCAGCTTGTCAGCCATCAGTTGGTAGGTGCCGTCCAGGCGGTAGTCCTTGCCGGCCTCGCCCACCGTGACGAACAGCTTGCCGTCCTTGGTGAACTCGATGACCGTGGGGGGCAGCGGCGGCCCGGCCGGGGTCTTGTCCTCGTCCTTCTTGTCCTTCTTCTTCTCGACCTTCTCAGGGGCCGGTTCCCACTTGCCGATCAGTTTGTTGGCGTCGAGCTTGGCCGGTTGACCCGCCCGGACGGTCGCCCCACAGGCCAGTGCCAGGACGACGACACTACCGAGAACCGCTCGCATGACATTCCTCCAGGACCAGGGGGGAAATTCGCCGCACCACGTTACACCGCCGCCGACCGCTTGTCACCCCCACTCGCCACCGCCTCTGGCCACCGCCGCTTCCCCGCCGTTGACACGTCAGCTCGGGCCGCTTACGCTTCACCCGGTCCCGGGAGTCATCACCGATGATGCGAACTACCGCGTTGCTGGCAGTACTCGCTGCCGCCAGCCCGACCCGGGCCGACAAGCTCGTCCTCGTGGCGGGCGGCGCCGGAGTGCCGCAGTCGTGACGGGGGGCCGACGGCACCGGCCACATGGAATAGCACGCACCCGAACGACCTACACCCGAACGACATGCACATGCAGGCGGTCGGACCGCGGGGTCGCATCGACCCGACCGACACCCGACGCCAGCAACGGCCGCGTCCTGAAGATCGTGCGGGACCGAGCCGACGAACGGCCCCCCGGATGACTCGTGGTCGCCCGCCGCACCGAACACCCGAGAAGCCTTCCGCCATGGTCGCCACACCGTCACTCGTCGAGCGCTATACCGCCGCCTTCCCCGGCTCGCGGGAGCGGTTCGAGCAGGCGAAGCGGATCTTCCCCGCCGGGGTCACGCACGACACCCGGATGATGGAGCCGTTCCCCGTGTACGTCAGCCACGCCAAAGGGGCGTACAAGTGGGACGTGGACGGGCACCGGCTCGTGGACTACTTCGTCGGCCACGGGTCGCACCTGCTCGGCCACTGCCCCGACGACGTGGTCAAGGCGGTGCAGGACCAGATGGCCAAGGGGACACACCCCGGCTCGTGCCACGACCTGGAGCTGGCCTGGGGCCGGCTGGTGCAGCGGCTGGTGCCCAGTGCCGAGCGGGTGCGGTTCACCGGCAGCGGGACCGAGGCCACGCTCATGGCCCTGCGGCTGTCGCGGCTGTTCACGGGGCGGCCGAAGTTCCTGCGCTTCCAGGGGCACTTCCACGGCTGGCACGACTACGCCACGGTCTCGGCCGACCCGCCGTATGATTCCCCGAGCGTTCCCGGCGTGCCGGACGCCGTCGCCGCCCACGCCGTCGCCGTACCGCCCAACGACCTCGACCGGGTCGAGTCCGCCTTCCGGGCCGACCCGGCCATCGGGGCCGTGATCCTGGAACCGACCGGCGGCCACTGGGGGGCGGTGCCGATCCGGGGCGAGTTCCTCCGCGGCCTGCGCGAGCTGTGTACCCGCCACGAGAAGCTGCTGATCTTCGACGAGGTGATCACCGGCTTCCGCGTCGCCCCCGGCGGGGCGCAGGAATACTACGGCGTCAAGCCGGACCTCACGACCCTGGCCAAGGTCCTGGCCGGCGGCCTGCCCGGCGGATGCGTCGCCGGCCGGGCCGACGTCCTCGCCTTCATCGAACCCCGCCCCGGCAAGCCGAAGATGAGGCACCCCGGCACCTATAACGCCAACCCGCTCTCGGCCGCCGCCGGGGTCGCCGCACTGACCCGCGTGGCCACCGGCGAACCGTGCCGACGGGCCAACGAGGCCGCGCGCTGCCTGCGGAACCAACTCAACGCCCTGTTCGCCGACCGCAACGTCCCCTGGGTCGCTTACGGCGACTTCTCCATGATTCGCGTCCTGCCCGGTTACCGGGGCGAGCGACCCGGACCGGCCGCCGGCGACGCCGACGGCTTCGTACCGTTCCACGGCGACCTGAACGCCCTCGACGGGCCGAAGGATTCCCGGCTGGTCAACGCCGTCCGGCAGAGCATGCTGCTCAACGGCGTCGACTGGTGGGGACTGGCCGGCATGACCAGTTGCGAACACGGCCCGGAGGTGATCGCCGCCACCGTGAAGGCGTTCGACGCGACCCTCGACGCCCTGGCCGCCGAAGGACTGCTCTGATCTGAACCGAGCCGACCAGAACCGAGCCGAACGAAGACGGAACCGCACGCGACCGGAACCGCACGCGACCGGACGGACCGATCCGAGCGGGTGAACCCGCGCGGCGGGAGCGGACCTGCCGGCCGACCACCACTGCCACTGCCACTGCCGCTGCCGCTGCCGCTGCCACCGACCCTCCCCGGAGAGCCTCTCATGTCCCGCACCTGCTGGGGTCTTCAACTCGTTACCGCCTGTCTCGCCCTGGATCTGCCGGCCACCGCCGCCGCCGCCGAACCGCTGCCGCCGCCGCTGCCGGGCACGAAGCCGCTCACCGAAGAGGGCGACCTGGCGGCGAAGATGGTGCAGGGCATCCACACCTACCTGGACCGCGAACTGGCGGCCTCGGTGCCGAAGCGGAAGCGGCTCTGGAAGCCGGACTTTTCTTCCCCCGAGGCGTACCTCCAGTCGATCGAGCCGAACCGGGAACGGCTCCGCAAGTACCTCGGCGTGGTCGATCGGCGACTGCCCCCGAGACTGGAGTACGTCGGCGGGCCGGACGAACCGGCGCTGGTCGGCGAGACCGACCGTTACCGGGTGTTCGCGGTCCGCTGGGCGGTGCTGCCGGGCGTCGACGGCGAGGGCTTGCTGCTGGAACCGAAAGGCCCGGTTCTGGCGAACGTCATCGCCGTGCCGGACGCCGCCCACACCCCCGAGCAGGTCGCCGGCCTGACCCCGGGCGTGGCCCAAGAGGCCCAGTTCGCCCGCCGGCTCGCCGAGGTCGGCTGTCGCGTGATCGTACCCGTGCTGATCGACCGCCAGGACGAACTGTCGGCCAACCCCCGGCTGAACCGGGCGACCAATCAGCCGCACCGCGAGTTCGTTCACCGCATGGCCTACGAGATGGGCCGTACCCTGATCGGCTACGAGGTTCAGAAGGTCCTGGCGGCGGTGGACTGGTTCCAGGGTCGGCTCGTCAAGGACGGGGACGGGAAGCCGACGCCGGTGCGGATCATCGGCCACGGCGAGGGCGGCCGCATCGCCTTCTACGCCGCCGCGCTGGACGACCGCATCGGCACCTGCTCGGTCCACGGGGCGTTCGGCCCGCAGGAGAAGATGTGGCAGCAACCGATCTATCGCAACGTCTGGGGACTGCTCACCGAGTTCGGCGACGCCGAGGTGGCCGCCGGCTTCTGGCCGCCGAAGTTCGAGAACCACCCGCTGCGGCATCGTCACCTGCAGATCAGTGACGCCGCGGTGCCACCGGTCGACGGTCCGCCAGCGGCCCGCCCGGGTCGGTCGGGGGCCGCCCCCGGCTCGATCGCCACCATACCGCCGGCCGAGGTGGAACGCGAGTACGAGCGGGCCCGGTCCCTGTTCGTGTCCGCACCTCAGATGACGCTCGCTCCCCCCCGGCGGGAGGGAGAACCGGCCGGGGCCGTACCCGCTTCGTTAGAACTGTTCATGAACCTCCGGCCCCCCGCCCGACCCGAGAAGGAGCCGCACGGCCGACTCGACAAGGAGCCGGAGGATCGGCCCCCTGCCAAAGACCTCCGCCGGAACTTCGACCCCGCCGCGCGGCACCGGCGGCAGTTCGAGCAACTCGTCGCCTTCACGCAGAGGCTCTGGCGCGACAGCGACGCCGTCCGCCAGGAGTTCTGGAAGAAGGCCGACGCCAGTTCCCCCGAGGCGTGGGAGCAGTCGTGCCAGTGGTACCGCGACTACTTCCACACCGAGGTGATCGGCAAGCTGCCCGAGCCGACGGTGCCCCTGAACCCACGGACGCGGCCGGTCTACGACGAGCCGAAATTCACCGGCTACGAGGTGATGCTCGACGTGTACCCGGACGTGTTCGCATACGGCATCCTGCTGCTGCCGAAGGACCTGAAGCCCGGCGAGCGGCGACCGGTGGTCGTGTGCCAGCACGGGCTGGAGGGCCGGCCCACGGACACCATCACCGTCGAGAAGCGGCCGGTGTACAACCACTTCTCGCGGCGGCTCGTGGAACTCGGCTACATCGTCTATGCCCCGCAGAACCCGTACATCGGCCAGACGACGTTCCGGCAGATCCAGCGGAAGGCCCAGCCGCTCAAGGCGGCCCTGTTCAGCTTCATCGTCCGGCAGCACCAGCGGACCCTGGACTGGCTCGAGACCCTGCCCAACGTCGACGCCAAGAAGATCGCCTTCTACGGCCTGAGCTACGGCGGCAAGACGGCCATGCGGGTGCCGGCCATCGAGAAGCGGTACTGCCTGTCGATCTGCTCGGCCGACTTCAACGAGTGGGTCGGCAAGAACGTGTCGGTGGAACTGGACCGCAGCTACATGTGGACCGGAGAATACGACATGTACGAGTTCGACCTGGGGCACACGTTCAACTACGCCGAGATGGCGTACCTGATCGCCCCGCGGCCGTTCATGGTCGAGCGCGGCCACGACGACGGCGTCGGCACCGACGAGATGGTGGCCTACGAGTACGCCAAGGTCCGCTACCTGTACGCCAACCGGCTGAAGCTCCCCGACCGCACGGCGATCGAGTTCTTCCCGGGCGGCCACCAGATCCACGCCCAGGGCACCTTCGAGTTCCTCAAGCAGCACCTGGGCTATCCGAAGTGAGGGGGTTAGAGTCAGCCGCCGTCGATCCAGCCTTCGAGCACGGCGGCCTTCGCCGCCCAACCCTCGCCCTCGAGCCGCTGCCGCGCCCGCCGTTGCTCCTCCGGCACCCCATCCCGGAGCCGGACCAGGACCGCCGCCGCGAACTCGTCCGCCGTATCGACCACGTCGGCACAATCGGCCCACGGCGCGGTCGCCGGCAGCCGGCGGACCACGACCGGCTTTCCGGTCGCCAGGTATTCCTTGAGCTTGAGCGGTTGGATGGCCCGGGTGACCGGCAGGTCGGCATAGGGGGCAATGAACACCGCGGCGCGGGCGGCCAGGGCGGGCAGGTCCGCGAAGGGGACCGGCGGAAGCAGGCGGACCCGCGAAAGCCGTGGCAAGTCCGGGTCCGGTTCGTCCAGCGGCCCGGCCAGGACGATCGTCCCGGCGGGCATCGCCTCGTTCAGGCGGCGGACGAACCCCACGTCGGTCCGGCGGTCGATCACGCCCCAGTAGACGACGAGCGGCAACTCGAACCCGGCCAGCAAGGCGAGTGACACCGGGGTGTCATTTCGAACCGGGGACCGCCAGAAGTCCAGGTCCACGCCGTGGGTCAGCAGGTGGGCCGGCTTGCCGAGCCGGGCGATGTGGTCCCGCAGGGTCTCGCTGACCGCGACGACCACGTCCGCCTTCGCCACCAGTTCGACTTCCATCTCCCGCAGCGTGCGACCGTCGAGCCCCGGCCAGACGGAGAAGTCGTCGACGCAGTAGTACACCCAGCGCGCGGCCCGGAGGCGGCCGACGAGATCGGCGGTGAGCGGCAGGGTGGTGAGGATGACCGGGGCGGGACCGGACTCGCACACCGGCCGCAAGGCCCGCGTCAGGAGCCGACGGTTCAGCCCCCGCCCGAAGCGGGAGCGGAACGAGGGCCACATCTTCGGGTTCAGGACGACCGGTTCGGGGCCGGCGGCCCGCACGACGTGGCCCACACCGGAGACCGTCGCCGACGCCATGACGGATGCCGTAGCGGAAGTCGTGGCGGCGGCCTTGCGGCCGAGGCCCGGAAGGAACCACTGCCGCAGCTTGCCGAGACCGCGGGTGAGCGTGGCCCAGTTCAGCCGGGGCGGGCGGGTGCCGATCGTGTTCACCCAGGTGACGCGGCGACGTGGCAACAGGTAGCGCACCAGGTGCTGACAGCTCGACGGGTGGCGGCCCCAGTCGTCGGCGAACACGATCAGCGGGGCGGCTTCAGGCATCTCAGGCATCGGCGGCTCCAGGGGAGGCGGCGGGGTCGGCGGCCGGGCCCTCGAACCGCGGGCGGATCACCTTCGCGGGTACGCCGGCGGCGATGACGTAGGCCGGCAGCGGCTTGGTGACCACCGCCCCCGCCCCGACGATCGTCCCCTCGCCCACGTCGGCCAGCACGATCGCCCCGGTCCCGATCCACGCCCCGGCCCCGACGGTCACCATGCGCCGCTCGCCGCCCTGCTCGCGGATCGGCTTCGTCGGGTCGTCGAAGTAGTGCGTCCTGCCGCCGCTGGGGATCTGCACGTTCGCCGCCAGCAGCACGTCGCGTTGGAGGTGGACCAGCCCGAGCTGGCAGCGCGGCCCGACGTAGACGTTCTCGTCGAGGATCGCGCCGCACTGCGAGAAGAGCGTGCCGAACTCGACCAACACTGACGAGTGACACCGCATTAGCACACGCTGCAGGAAGGCCCGCCGCAGGTACTGCCCGGTGATGCCGGGGAATAGCGAGAGGAGTTGCGTGGCCGATTCGAGTGCCCGGTTCCGGCCGACCAGGCACGAGTTCAGCCAGTAGCAGACGAGTAGCGGCGAGACGAAGACCAGGGCGACGAACCGGGCCACGGCCTTGGCCAGTTCCTTCGGGCCGGACGTGTGCGACGGCGGAACGGGGATCGGCTCGGTTGGCATCGGTCGGGGACTCGGGCGGCTTCAGGTTACGGCGGCCGGTCAGCCGGGCACCAGCCGGCGGTACAGGGCGAAGTATTCGTCCACCGTCCGCGAGAGTCGGTAGCGTTCGACGGCCCGTTCGCGGGCGGCACTGCCGAGTCGTTCGGCCAGGGCCGGGTCGGCGAAGAGTCGGCGGAAGGCGGCGGCGCAGGCGTCGGCATCGCCCCGGGGGATGAGCAGGCCTTCCCGCTCGTGCCGCACGATCTCGGGGTTGCCGCCGACGGCCGTCACGACACTCGGCAGGCCGCTGGCCATCGCCTCCAGCAGCGTCAGCGAGGCCGCCTCGCTGAGCGAGGTCAGGGCGAAGACGTCGGCGGCCCGCATCAGGTCGGGTACGTCGTCACGGATGCCGAGGAACTTCACCCGGTCCGGGATGCGGAGTTCGACGGCCAGGCTTTCGAGCTCCCCCCGCAGCGGGCCGTCGCCGACCATCAGCAGGTCGACACGGGGCAGGTCGGGGGCGGCCAGCGCGAACGCCTTCAGGAGCGTGGCCTGGTCCTTCACCGGGTGGTGCCGGGCGACGTGGATGATGTAGCGGCGGTCGGGTTCGAGTCCCACGTCTTCGCGGGCCAGGGCCTTGTCGGCCGGGGGGCCGTACCGCTCGACCTCGATGCCGTTCTCGATCACCTGGATGCGGGCCCCGGCGAAGCCGTCGGTCCTCGTCAGCCCCTCGGCACTGAAGTGACAGCAGGCCGTCACGGCGTCGGCGAGGCGGTCGAGGACGAGGCGGTTGACGGCCCGGCGGAGGGGGGAGACGCGGTCGGGGTAGTGTCGGCCGTGTTCGGTGAGGATGAGCTTGGGGCGGAAGCCGCACAGGGGCTTGGCCAGGGCCGAGTAGAAGAACGGCGTGTACTGGTGGGCGTGGAGCAGTTCGATGCGGCGGTCGCGGAGGGCGTCGGCCAGGCGTCGGCTCACGCCCCAGTCGCGGCCGGGCTTGCGGCCCAGGCAGACGAGGTCGATGCCGGCGTTCACGAGTTCCTCGCCGATGCGGCCGACCGCGTCGAGGCAGAAGACGGTCGGGACGATCGCTTCGCCGAGCCGGCGGATCGTCTCGCGGACGAGGACTTCGGCCCCGGCCACCTGCATGACGTGGACGACGAAGCCGACGCGGAGGGGGCGGGCGGTCATGGGGCCACCGTCGCGGGGGACGTGGGCGGGGGCGGGTAGGGTGATGAGGACGAGGACGGGGATGGCAACGGCGACGGCGACGAGGGCCGAGAACCGCCACGGGTCGGCGGCGGTGCGGCCGGGTGCCACCGGGCCACCGCCCGCGTGATGGCGTGGAGCTGAAGGCCGAGCAACAGCAGCACGTAAGGCATCTCGAAGTGTTCGAGGGACAGGAAGATCGCCCCGAAGCAGAAGAGTACCAGCGAGCACTCGATGCCGGAGGCCAGCGACTTGACCCGCAGGGTGTCCGGGTCGGAGTAGCCGCGCAGGAACTTCCGCACCTCGCGGAGGCCGAGGAACATCGAGGCGATCACGGCCAGGTACAGGGCCAGGGCGACCCAGCCGCTGTCGGCGGCGGTCTGCAGGTACTGGCTGTGGATGGAGCGGCCGGGCATGTCGGCCCCGTAGTCGTGCGTGAACAGGTTGGAGCAGCGGATGCCGAAGCCGAAGAGCGGCCGCTCGTTGGCCATCTTGATGGCGATCTTCCAGGTCGTCAGCCGGGACTGGGCACTGGCGTCGGCCTCGTGCTCGCTGATCGAGAAGAACCGCTGTTGGATCTCTTTGCCGGCCGTGGCCAGCACGAAGACGAAGGCGGCGGCGTAGACGATCGAGACGAACCCCTTGTTGCGGCAGCGGAACCAGACGAAGACGGCGGCGACACACAGCGACAGCATGCCGCCCCGCGAGAACGACAGCATCAGGGCGTGCATCAGCAGCGGGATGACGGCCAGGAAGCCCCAGCGGACCCAGTGCCGCGTACCCTCCCAGGCGAAGAAGGCCATCGGGATGGCCATGCCGACGATCAGGGCCGCCCCGTTGTTGTCCAGCCCGCCGTAGCCGCGGGCCTGCAGGAACAGCCAGCCGGTCGCGAGGTAGAAGAAGTTGATCTCGTAGGCGATGTACACGGCACAGGCGAGAACGACGTGGTAGATCAGCCACAGGTCGCCGACCGTCTGCAGCACGAGCGTGGCACAGACGAACATCGTGAAGATCTTGACGTATTCCCAGAACCACGGCTCGGCCCGCTCCCGGTTCACCGCCGTGAAGTACGTCAGGCCGATCCAGAACGTGAAGGCCAAGAACAGGTAGTGCGAGCGGGTATAGCAGACCCGGCCGTACCAGGGCGTCTTGCGACGGAACAGGGGCACCGGCAGGCCGACCCACCACAGGGCCGTGGCCGCCATCGTGGCGACCGCCACGTAGTACGACCACGACACGTCGCGGATCATCACCCCCAGGGCATCGACCCATTCCCAGATGAACTGGGGCCGCAGCACCGCGTACCCGTAGTACACGGCGATGCCCCAGACCGGGGACACGGTGAACGCCCCGGCGATGCCGAGGAACGAAGTCACCAGCATGAAGATCATCTGCTTCATGGCGTCCCCGTGTCGCGGTCGCAGGTCCGGCGGTCCCCCGCGGGCCTAGGGCTCCGAAGGCTCCGAAGTCCGGCGGGCGAGCGTCCGGCGAATGGCCGCCTCGGCCGTGCGGGCGGCCGCGTCCCAGGTGTGGTAGGTCGTGACCCATCGGCGGGCGGCGGCCCCGAGGTTCCGGCGGGCGACGGGGTCGGCCCACAGTCGCTGCAGTGCCCCGGCCCACTCCGCTGCCGTCCGGCAGACCCACACGGCCGGCCGGCCCTTCGTGCCCGACAAGCTCCGCCGCGTACACACGACCGGCATCCCCAGGGCGGCCGCTTCCAGCAACTTATTCTTGATGCCGCCGCCGCTGACGAACGGCAAGACCACCGCCTGCCGCCGCCGCACTTCGGCCCGCAAGTCCGGCCGGTCCGCATACAGTTCGACGCCCGCGACCCTCGCCAGTTCCTTCACCCGCTCCCCGGGGCTGAAGCCGAAGACCGCGAACCGGGCGGCCGGCACCCGCCGCACCACCTCGGGCCACACCCGGCCGACGAACCACTCCAGGGCATCGACGTTGGGGGCGAAATCGAGGCGGCCCCAGAAGACACAACTGTTCGGCAGGTCGGGTTCGGCCCCCGGCGCGTAATGATCGGCATCCACCCCGTTGGGGATCAAGTCCACCTGGCGGCAGCCCGTGATTAGCCGTGCGGCCGTCCGGTCCGGCCGCGACACGACCCAGACCCGGTCGTAGCAAGCACGATAGGCCCGCTCGTACAGGGCGTTGACGGCGGCGTTCCGCAGTTCGGCCCAGGTCCGCGGCCGCAAGGGGTGGACACGGGAAAGATGGTGCCAGGCCGGATCGTCCGCGACGTACCAGACCCGGACGGGCGACCGCACCGACGACCGCACCGACGACCGGGCGACCGGCAGCCCGGCCAGCACCGGCAGCAGGTGTCGGGCGACCAGGACCACGGCGTCGAACCGGTGTTCCCGGAGTAGCGCGGCCAGGGCCAGCCCCCACCCGTCGGTCACACCGTAGTAGTCGGCGAACCGCCGCTGCCAGGACGTGAGGGGTAGCCGCCCGGACGCCCCCGCCAGCAGGTGCCGCGAGGCGAGTGGTAAGCCGGCCAGTGCCTCGGGCGTGGGCGGGGTGATGGTGGCCAGGCTGACGGCATGACCGCGGGCCGCCAGCGCCTTCATCAGGTGGTAGCCGTGAACGTCGTGCCCGCTGGCCCGCGGCCAGTTCTGGGACTCCTTGACGAAGAGCAACCGCAGCGGCGTCATGCCCGTACCCCGGCGAAAAGGTCCGCCATGCGTTCGGCAACGGCCGACCACGTGAAGGCGGCGGCCCGCTCGCGGCCCCGTGCGGCCAACTCGGCCCGCTGTCGGTCGTCGGTCAGTACCGTTTCCAGCCCGCGTGCGATCGCGGCGGTGTCGGTCGGCTCGACCAGCACGGCGGCATCACCGGCGACCTCCGGCAGGCTCGTGGTGTTACTCGTAAGGACGGGGGTGCCGCATCCGAAGGCTTCCAGCACCGGCAGGCCGAAGCCTTCCGCCAGCGACGGGTAGCACAGCAATTCGGCGGCCGAGAGCAGGGCGGGCAGGTCGGCCTCGTCCGCATACCCGTGCAGGTGCCAGCCGCCGCCCGGGAGCAACCCGGTGGCAGCCCGCCCCAGCGCGGGCAGCGCCGAATCCTGCACCCCGACCAACAGCAGGAAGAAGCGGTCCCGCACGGCCGGGGTCAGCCGGGCCCAGGCTTCCAGTACCCGGCGGCTGTTCTTGCGGGGGTCGGCGGCCCCGAAGCCGAGGACGAACGGCCGGCCGGGGGGAACCCCGTACTTCGCCCGAACGGCGTCGAGACTCGGTGCGTCGGCGACCGGTGTGAACCGCGGGTCGGCCGCGATCGGGATGACTTCGATCTTCCCGGCGGGAACCCCGAGCCGGGCCGTGAGTTGGCCGGCCGTGTACTCACTGGCGGTATGAACGCGACGGGCGGCTTGGGCGGCCCGACCCACACGCCTCGCCCAAGCCCGACTCGCGGGGTCGTCCGGGGCCAGTTCGAGCGGGATCAGGTCATAGACGGTCAGGACCATCGGCCGCAGCGGACGGCGCGGGCCGGTGTTCGCCGGGCAGTACAGCACGTCAGCCCCCCAGGCGGCGAGCGGCAGGCGAAGGCGCTCCCACAGCCCGAAGCGGTCGCCGGGGATGTCCACCTTCCGGGTCACGAGGTTGGCCGGCCGGTCGGGGAACGGCTCGTCCGGCGCGTCGGTCTGATGGATCAGGCGGAAGCACCACCCGGGGCGTGCGGCCGCCAGGTGCCGGAGCATCAGCCGCAGAGCCTTGCCGATGCCCCGCCGGTTCGCCCGGTAGACCTGTCTGGCGTCCACGGCCACGAGCATGAGGGGTCCTCACCGGGCCACGGCCGGGAGCGAGTCGGCACTACCCGGCTCCGCCCGGCACCACCCAGCATCACACCACTCGACACGACCGGTAACCGCCCGGCACCACCCAGGAACACTTGACATCTTCGGACACCAGCTCGCCGCGGGCCTGTCAGGCGAGCTTCTCGAACACGCCGGCCACCTGCTCGGCGCAGGCGTCCCACGAGAAAAGCGTGCGGCGGCGGCGGCCCCGGTCGCGGAGTTCCTCCCGGGTCGGCGGGTCGGTCAGCACCTGTCGCATCGCCCCGGTCAGGGCCGATTCGTCGGTCGGGTCGATCAGCAGGGCCGCGTCGCCGGCCACCTCCGGGATACTGGTGACCCGGCTGGCGATCACCGGGCAGTCGCACACGAACGCATCCAGGATCGGCAGGCCGAAGCCCTCGGCGAGCGGGACGTAGACGAGGCCGGCGGCCGCCGACAGCAGCGCGGGGATGTCGTCCGCCGGGGCATAGCCGTGCAGGCGGACCGAGCCAGTGATGGCGAGTTCGGAGGCGAGCTTGCCGAACTCCGTGCGGGAGTCGCCTTCCAGCCCGACGACGAGCAACCGGGCCTCCCGTCGAACGAACTCGGGCAGGGCGGCCCAGGACCGGAAGACGCGGCGGGTGTTCTTGCGGGGCAAGGCCATGCCGAAGTGCATGAGGAACGGATAGCCGGGTCCCACCCCGTAGCGGGCCACGGTCCCGGCTAGCACCTCAGCGTCGGTGACCTTCCGCACCGCTTCGTTCAGCCCCCACCGTACCACCTCGATCTTCCGCGGCGGCACCCCGAACACGCGCGTCACCTCGTTGCCGGTGTGTTCGCTACAGACCAGGACCCGGCGGGCCCGGTACGCCCCACGGGCCACGTTCCGCCCCCAGGCCCGCACCCGCGGGTCGTTCGGCCAGAACTCCAGCGGCGTCAGGTCGTGAATCGTGGTGACCAGGGGCGTGAGCGGCTGCCGGGGGGAAACGGCCCCGTGGGCGTGCAGCAGGGCGGCACCCGACAGGCGGGCGGCCAGCGGCAACCACAGGTGTTGCCAGGCGTCGAAGCGGTCCCCGGGACGGTCGATGCGGCGGGGCACGACGTTCGGTCGGTCGGCCAGCGGGTTTGTTCCGTTGGGGGTCTGGAAGTACAGCTCGAAGGTCCAGGCCGGCCGCAGCCGCGACAAGGCCCGGTACAGCCCGACGAGCGACTGCCCCACGCCCCGGAGGGTCGGCTCCTGGTACACCGAGCGGGCATCGACGGCGATCCTCATGCCGGCCCCCCCGGCGGTGCCGGCCGCGCCCGGTGCAGGAACGGCCGCTCGAAGACGAGGAAGAACAGACCGGCCCAGGCGACGCACACGGGCACGGCGACGGCCGCCCACCCGACCAGGCCCGGCCGCGTCGTCGGCGCGCCGAGCGTGGCCGTGAGCAACTCGATCACCGGCAGGTGCGTCAGGTACAACGAGTACGAAAAGAGGCCGACGGTCGCCAACGGCCGCACCGGCCACACCGCCAACCGCCCGGCCCGCTCCGCCCGGATCAGCCGCAACAGCAGGGCGAAACAGCCCACGGCGAAGACCGGCTCGCTCATCTGAACGGCGGAGTTCAGCACGGCCCGCACCCAGCCCTGCGTGCCCTCGTCGGTCATCCAGTACTTGGCGTAGCGGCCCAGGGTCCGCCAGTAGGTCAGGGCCGTCACCGCCCACGAGCCGAGGATCAACCCCCAGGAACTGCACCAGTCCGGCAGGCGGACGAGTCCCAGGTACGCCTCGGCCGCCACCGCCCCGAGCAGCCACAGGAACCACCAGCCGAACGGCCAACCGTCCCAGTGGCCGACGGTGACCGGCCCCAGATTCAGGGCGAGCGGCTCGTTCGGCCCGCCGCTCAGCCGCGACAGGAGGAACGGGACCCAGACGATCGCCAGCCGCCAGGCCACCGCCACGCCCGCCCCAACGAGCAGGACCCTCGTCGCCGGAATCCGCGCCCGCAGCAGCACGACCACCGCGAACAGGCCGTACAGTTGCTCCTCCAGTCCGAGTGTCCAGAACGGCGGGTTCCCCAGGCCACCGGTGTACTCGACGGTCAGGTTGTGGACCATGAAGACGTGTGTGAGCAGGTCCCAGGCGGTGTTCGCCGGGACATCCACGGGGCGGCCCAGGCGGGTGACGACGTGAACGACGCCGAGGCTGAAGGCGATGGCGACCAGGTAGGTGGGGTAGAGGCGGACGAAGCGTCGCTTCCAAAATGCGACCCAGCTCCAGCCGGCGAGCCGGCCGGTGGCGAGGCGGCGGGCGTACCCCAGATGGATGCAGAAGCCGGAGATGACGATGAACATCGGCACACCGAGCGAGCCGAAGTCGAAGGGCAGGGCGGCGAGGAGGGTGAGGTCGAAGCCGGTGGGGGTGGGCCGCGGCAGGTGGGTGAAGACGACGGCCAGTGCGGCCACGCCACGCAGCAGGTCGATGGCGACGAGCCGGTCGCCGGCCGCGGGTCGCTCGCATGCGGTCGGGTTCACAAGCCGGCTCCGGGAGGGACCAAAAAGCCGGGTTGGCCCCGGCCGCCACCCGCGCGGTAGCGGGACAGTTCGGCGAACACACCTTCCAGGTAAGCCGCCCGAGTATACTTCTTGACCCACTCGGGAGAGCCGAGTTGTCGCGACAGCCAACTGCCGAGCCTCTTCACCCAGTATTCCCGGACCGCCCAGCGGGGGTTGCCGAATAACGTCGAACAGGCGGTCAGCCCCTGGCGGCGGGTCACGGTCTGCCCCAGCCCGTGGTAGTATCGCCAGACGAAGGCCCAGGTCGCCCGCTCCTGGGGGACCCAGTGCCGGACGCGGGCCGCCCCGACCCAGACGCCGAAGCGTCCCTCGTCGGCCAACTTCTCCAGCAGGGCCGTCTCCTCGTCCCCGATCAGGTTCGTGCCGCTACGGCCCAGGTTGGGGTCGAAGCGGAAGGAGCGGACCAGTTCCGCCCGGTAAGCCATGTTGGCCCCGAAGGGGGCCTCGCCGGGGGCGAACCGGCGGGTCACGGGGCCGTAATCGACCAGGGCGAACGCCCCGCGCAGTGCCGGCAGGTGGCGGAGGATCTCCGGGGGCGGGTCGCTCTCGAACCACGGCTCGACCGGCCCGCCGAAGTAGCCGGCCTCGGGGTAGTCGGCGGCCGCCCGCACATACGCCGCGAGCCAACCCGGTTCCACCAGCACGTCGTCGTCGGTCCAGATCAGCAGGTCGCCGCGGGCGTGGTCGAGGGCACAGTTGCGGGCGTTCGACAAGCCCTGCCTCGGCTCGAACAGGCGGCGGAGCGGTAAGGCGTCGGCGTGCCGGGCGATCACCGCGTCGGTGTCGTCGGTGCAGTTGTTGTTGACGACGAGCAGTTCCCACGCCACCCCGGTGGGCACCACGAGTTCCCGCAGGCGGTCGAGCGTCCGGTCGAGCAGCTTCGCCCGGTTCCAGGTACAAATGGCGACGGTGACGTGCATCGGGAACCTCAGCGGTCGCCGCGGCGGCCTAACCGCGGGGCACGATCTCCCAGGTGGCCGGCCAGCACACGGGGCCGGCGTTGGCCGGCGGCAATCGCCCGGTGCCGTACACGTCGGCCGCCAGCACGGTCAGTTCCACGGCGTTGTGGACGATGTCGAAGTCGTGGGTGCGGCTGCCGAAGTACAGGTCGATCGGGTAGGTGCCGGGCATCAGGGGGACCTGGGGCAGGCGGCAGACGACCGTTCCGGCGCGGAGCGGCCCGGGCTGCGGCGGGCACGGGGTGACCTTCGTGTTCGGCCCGAAGATCGGGACCTGGTAGGCGTCCTTGACGACGATGCCGAGCGTCACGTCCGGGAGCGGTTCGTCGACCTCGAACTCGACCTCCAGCCGGGCCGTGCCACGCATGGGGACGGCGGGGGTGCGGCCGTCGGCGTCGTCCACGATTCGGGCCCGCCGCATGGCCACGACCGAACCGGGGGTGCGACCGCGGTGGCCGGTCAGGTCCACGTCGGCCCCGCCGGCCTCGGCCGTGTCCCGGTTGTAGGCCTCGATCACCTCCGCCGCCGGGCCGTCGGCCACCACCCGCCCGGCCTTCAGCCACACGCACCGCGTACACAGGTTCTGCACGGCGGCCATGTTGTGCGAGACGAACAGGACGGTACGCCCCCCCTGACCGACCGACCGCATCCGCTGCGTACACTTCTGCTGGAACGCCAGGTCCCCGACCGCCAGCACCTCGTCCACGACGAGGATCTCCGGCTCCAGGTGGGCGGCGACGGCGAACGCCAGCCGCACGTACATCCCCGACGAGTACCGCTTCACCGGCGTGTCCAGGAACTGCTCGATGCCGGCGAAGGCGACGATCTCGTCGAACTTGCGGGCGATCTCCCGGCGGGTCATGCCCAGGATGCTGCCGTTGAGGTAGACGTTCTCCCGGCCGGTCAGCTCGGGGTGGAAGCCGGTGCCGACCTCCAGCAGACTGCCGATGCGACCGCGGACCTCCGCCCGACCCTTCGTCGGCCGGACGATCCGTGAGAGGACCTTCAGCAGCGTGCTCTTGCCGGCCCCGTTACGGCCGATGATGCCGACCATCTCGCCGGGTTGCACCGTGAAGGACACGTCTTGCAAGGCCCAGAACTCGCGGCGGGGTCCAGAACCCGCAGGCGGGGCGGACAGGGTGGACGACCCCGGGGACACGGACGACCCCGAGGACACGGACGACCCCGGGGACACGGACGACCCGGGCAGGGCGGACGGCGAGGTCACAAGTCCACGGCCCCGGGGGCGGAAGACGCGGCCGAACCCGGCCACAAGGTCCGAGAGGACCTCCACGAGGTTGCGGCCGCCGGGTGGACTGCTGCCCAGCACATACCGCTTCGACAGGTTCTCGACACGAATGGCCGGCTGCATCAGATCACGTCCGCGAAGTCCCGTTCGACCTTGTGGAAGTACCACAGCCCCGCCACGAACAGCAGGCCCCCTTCGGCGGCGGCCACGGCCAACGAAGGCCCGTCCAACTCCCCGCCCAGGGCCGCCCACCGGAACGCCCCGATCACCCCGTGCGCCGGGTTGAGCATCTGTACCAGTTGCCCGAACGGGCCGAAGGCGACCCCGGCTTGCAGGTAGATCGCCGGCGTCAGGAACAGCCACATCTGCATCAGCAACGGCACGACGACGCGGAAGTCACGGTACTTGACGGTGACGGCGGCCAGGAACAGCCCCAGGCCGCAGGCGACCAGCAGCAGGACCACCAGGGCCAATGGCAGGGCCAGCAACGGCCAGCCGGGCACGACCCCGGCGAGCAGGGCCGCCACCGCCAACACCCCACAGCCGACCAGGAAGTCGACCCCGGCCAGCCCGGCCGCCGAGAGCGGCAGCAGCACCCGCGGGAAGTACACCTTGGTGACCAGTTGCTGGTTGGCCACCACGCTCAGTCCCGCCCCGGAGACGGTCGCCGACAGGAACATCCACGGGACCAACCCGGTCAGGACGAACAGCCAGTACGGCACCGCCGCCCCCGGCTCGCCGGCCACCCGGCCCAGCGCGAACGTCATCACCCCCATCACGGCGACCGGCTGCAGCACGGCCCAGAACACCCCGATCACCGTCTGCTTGTAGCGGATCATCACGTCCCGCCAGACGAGGAACAGGAGCAACTCCCGGAACCGCCACAACTCCGCAAGGGTGTGCAGCCCCGGGCCTGAGTCCGGCTCGATCACCGTCAGGCGCGACTCGGACCGGGACGGCACGTCCGTTACGGGCGAGCGGCTCGCCGCGGAAGGGATCGTCGGTTCGGCCCCGGTCACCGGATCGCCCCCCGTCCGATCTCGGTCCCGATCTTGGTCCCGATCTTGGTCCCGATCCCGGCCCCGATCTCGGCCCCCGATCGGTCCAGCGTCCGCACCGTCTCGGTCAGCCACGCCCCGCCATACCCCCCCAGCCCGCCCAGGACGACGTCGGTCAGGCCTGGCGACCGGCCGACGAACCACGTCTGGCCCCATTCCAGCACCGCGGAGGCGAGCAACCCGGAAACGACGGCAACGACCGTGGCGGAGGCGACGGCGGGCCGCGACTTCCCCCGCCCGGCCACCACCGAGGTCGACGCCGCCAGCACGGCCCCGCCCAGTCCGAACAGCACGACCTTGTTGAGCATCGCTTCCAGGGCCAGTAGCGGGTTACCGCCGTCGAGCGGCCGACCCGGCGTCCAGTCGAACGGCACCCGTACCCCCGGCTCGACGACGAACGGGGACCAACTGACCCCGACCGCCACCGCCCACCACGCCGCCCCGAGCAATACCGTGGCCCGGGGGTTCAACCCGTGGCGGAACGCCTTGCCGAGTAACCAGCCCAGCACGACCGCCGCCGTCCCGACCACGACATCAGTCGCCTGGCTGGTACGGGACCGCACGACGACCTGGCCGAGTTCCACGCCGACGGCCAGGGCCAAGCCCCCCAGCAGCACGCCCAGGAAGTTGCCACGACCCCCGCACCGCCCCGGCACGGCCGCCGCCAGAAGCCCGACCGGCAGGTACAGCGCGCCGAGTTCCAGGAGCGTGGCGATCCGCCGGGCCACGTCGGTGCCGGTGAGCGAGCGGAATTCCCCGAACGGGACCCCCCCGACCTGTCCGTCGCGGAACTTGCGGTAGGCGTCGGCCGGACTGGCCGAGAAGTCCAGGGGTAGCGCCTGCACGAAGCCCAGGAACAGGACGTAGGCCACAAGCAACCGCCGGGCCGTGCCGGTCCCACCGACGGCCTTGCCCACCTCGCCGAGCAGCCACGGGCCACAGGCGACCCAGCCGACCATGCCGACGGCCGCCCCGATCGTCTGGGCGATCACGTCCAACCCGGAGCAGAAGCGGGTGGGGGTGTAGAGCTGGGCGAACTCGACGGCGGCGGAGAAGAGTGCGCAGCCGGGAAGGAGTGCCAGCCCGAGCCGGCTGGCCCGCGGGACGGGCACGGGCCGGCCCCCGCAGGCGGCCCCGAGCAGGGCGAAGCCCAGCGGCACACCGAGCAGGACGTTCACGACGGCGTCGGACCGGGACACCGGGACGAGCGGACGGGTCATGGCCTGGGCGAAGGCCGCGACGGCGTCGGGGCGGTCCCGGAAGTCGAAGGGAACCAGACTGCCGAAGGCGGTGAAGGCGGCCGACCCCCCGGCGAGGAGGGCGAGGTAGCGGCTGGCCCCGGTCACCGGGCGGCTCCGTCGGACGGCGGGGCCGTGGCCGGACCGGTACCCGGCGGCGGGGCCGTCTTCCCACCGACTCCGGGCACCGCGTGCATGAACAGGTGTACGGGGTTGGCGACGTTCGCCCGGATCAGGGCGTCGCGGTCCGGCCCGTCCGGCTGGGGTACGAAGACCCAATCCAGCAGCTTCAGACCGAGCCACAGCACCAGTAAGGCGAAGGGCATCATCAGCCAACCGGCGAAGTCGTGGAAGACGTTGTCGCCGAGTTCCTTGCCGGCCTCGTTGTACAGGACCCCGGTGAGGGCGATGCGGGCCACGTTGGACAGGATGGCGACCGGGACCGCCGCCACCAGGATGAGGGCCTTATCGAGCCAGGCCCGCCGCACGACCAGGACCATCCCCACCGACAGGGCCACGAAGGTGAGCAACATGCTCAGGCCGTTACAGGCTTTTTCGACCTCCAGGGTGTGGTCCTGAACGTGCAGGATGACGCCCTCGCGGAGCGTGGGGTATCCGATCGTCTGGAGGACGAAGGCGGAGGCGGCCGCCGCCAGCTTCTGCAACTCACCGCCGAGCCAGTGTTCGACCCGGTAAGGCAACGGGAACATGAAGATGAGAAAGGCGACCGGCGGCCAGCCCCAGCGGAGGACCGGCCAGCCCCCGAGCAACAGCAGCACGCCGCAGAGATTGATGACCAGGGACAGCCCCTGGAGCCACTCCTTGGCGATGTTGGTGTTACCGGCGAACAGGAACAGGCCCATGCCGGCGGCCAGGAAGGCCAACCCCCAGGGTTCGGGCCAGCGGACCTTCCGCGGTGCTGCCGGCCAGGAGCGATAGAACAGGAAGGCCGAGAAGAACGGCACCAGAAAGCCGTGCGAGTAATCCGGCTTGAGCCATTCCTTGAACGAGTAGGCGAACAGCCCGGCGTAGGCGAAGGCCAGGGCACCGAGCAGCACGGCGGCGGCGGCGATCCACTCACGCGACCGAACCGTTTCGTAGGCGGGCTTCGCGGGGGTCACGGCGTCCTCCGTCGGTCATACCCGGGCGACATCCGGTCCCGGTCGGGCAAGGATACCATAAGACATCGATCGTCGCCTGACACCCCCCCCAGCCCAGGGGGGAGCTGACCGGGGCGTCCCCGACCGCCCACACCACCGCGGGTCGGGACGGCCACCCGGCCGAGACCCTGGCCCCAGACCCTGGCCCTCCCCGGCACGGGGGTAAAGTATAGGCTAAACTGAAACGTATCTGACCACGGGAGCCTGTCGCCTCGTGTGATGCACCCGCCGGGGTACGCGGTCCGTGAACGACCCGATCATCAGCCGGTTCGCAGAGGCTTGCGGCGCGACCGGGCCTCTGGACCTTCAGGTCGATCTGATCGACGGCGGGGTGCTGGCCCGCGGGACCGTGGCGATGCCGTTCACACTCGTCGGCCGTGACGACGCCTGCGACGTGACGTTGACCGACGCCGAGGTGAACCCCCGGCACAGTTGGCTGCAGGTCATCGGGGGTCGGGTGTTCGCGATCGACCTCGGTAGCCGCACCGGGCTGCGCTGGCCCGACGGGGGTCGTGGGTCCGGCTGGCTGGAGGTCGGTCATTCGGTGCGGATCGGCCCGTTCTCGCTCATCCTGCGGTCCCCCGTCTCGCTGCGGCCGGTGCCCTTCCCCCGCGGCTACAACCCGCTCCAGTCGGACCCCGACGTGTTTACGACCCGGCCCACGACCGTTCTGGAGTTCCGTAACGGCCGGCGGGCCCGTGACCGGTGGACGGTGAACCGGCTGGTGACGATCATCGGGCGGACCCCGGAGTGCAAGATCAACCTCACCGCCGACGACATCGCCGCCTACCACTGCGGACTGGTGCTGACCCCCGCCGGCCTGTGGGTGGTCGACCTGTCCGGTCGGGGGGTCGTTGTGAACGGCGAGCGGATGCGGGTCTCGCCGCTCAGTCCCGGCGCGGAACTGTGGGTCGGTCGGTTCCTGATCGGGGTCCAGTACCCGGGCGTGGCCCACACGCCGCCGATCGGCCGACCGGGCTTGCTCACGCCCCCCACGCCACTGCCGGGACTGCCCGCTTCCCAACCCGACCGGCCGCCTGAGGGAGAATCGACCGCGACCGCCCGCGGTCCCGCGGGTCGCCCGGCCGGGCCGCCGCACCCTTCTCCGGCCGCACCGCCGCAGTCGTCCCCGGCCGCGCAACCGCACCCGCACCCGCATCCCCCTCCCCCCGAAGACGAAGTCCCGCTCGGTGCCGTACCCCCCTCGGAAGTGGGTAACGGGCTACCCAGCTCGCACATCCTGGCCGACGCCTTCCACACCCAGGCCGACCCCGCCGTCTCCGGGCCGGGGTCTTATCCGCTCGTGGTGTCCGGTTCCGGTCCGACCCCGCCGTCGATCCCGGCCGCGACCGCCCGGGTGTCGGCCCCGCACGACACCCCGGCCGCGACCGCCGAACACCTGTTCCCCCCCCCGCCGGGAACGGCCCCGCGACTGACCGCCGATTCCCCGGCCGAGGTCGTGCTGCCCCTGCTGCGACAACTCGGGGAATTGCACGCCCAGATGTTCAACCTCTTCCAGCAGTCGATGGTGTTGATGGTGCAGCTCTTCGGCCGGCTGCAACGGGAAGAACTCCCGACCGTGCAGCAGGAACTGGCCCGGATCCAGGAACTGAACGCGGAGTTGACCCGGCTCCAGGGGGAGGTGGCCCGGCGGGCGGCGGAGGCGTCAGCACCGGTGACCCTGTTGACGGCCGTCCGGCCCTCGACTGGTCGGCCGGCGGCCACGAACAACAGCGCCGACACCCAGGGCCTGCACGACTGGGTCGTCGATCGGATCAAGACGTTGCAGCAGGAGCGGCAGGCCCGCTGGCAGTCGCTCGTCGGGCTGTTCGCGGGCAAGTCGGCCTGACGGCGTAAGCCCCGCGGGTTTTGGAGGCGGCCGACCGGCGGTCGGGCCCGGTCCGACGAGTCGGACGCGAGGCTGGTCTACCGTGCTCCCGCGGCGGACACGGCCTGACGCCGGCCGCCCCGGCCCACTCCTTCGGGCCGCCGTGGCTCACTTCTTCTTTTCGTCCTTTTTGGGCAGGTCGGCCAGCTCCTCGCGGACCGGGGCGTAGTGGCTGAATTCCATGGAGAAGCTCGCCGTGCCGGCGGTGGCGCTACGCAGGTCGTTGGTGTAGCCGAACAGGTTGGCGAGGGGGATCTTGGCCACCACCTGGGCCACGCCCTTGTCCTCGCTGGTCTCCTCGATCATGCCGCGGCGGCGGTTGATGTCGCCGGAGATCGAGCCTTGGTACTGCTTGGGCGAGACGACCACGACCTTCATGATCGGTTCGAGCAGGGTGATGCCGGCCCGCGTCTCGGCGTCGCGGAAGGCTTCCAGGGCGCACAGGTAGAAGGCGTCCTGCGACGAGTCGACGTCGTGGTACTTGCCGAAGTACAGCTCGAACTCCAGGTCGACGAACGGGAAGGGGTACTTGAAGCCCTTCCTGGCCCCCTCCCGGAGCCCCTCCTCGACGCTGGGGATATACTCCTTGGGGATCGCCCCCTGGGTGATGGAGTTGACGAAGTAGATGTTGTTGGGGTCGGGCTTGATCTTGGGGTCGTTGAGGGCCTCGATCTGCCGGACGCGGGCCTCGATGTCCTCGGGCGAGAGCGGCTTGTAGCGGACGTTGATGACGGCGAACTTGCCGCGGCCGCCGGTCTGCTTGATGAACCGGTACTCCAGGTCGACCGGTCGGGCGAACGTCTGGCGGTAGGCGACGCGGGGCTTGCCGAGCTGGACGGCCGGGTCGCCCTGCGGCAGGTTCAGGGCCCGGCGCAGCTTCTCCATGCTGATCTCCAGGTGCAGCTCGCCCATGCCGGAGATGATCGTGTCCTTGGTCTCCTCGTCGGTGTGGGTCTTGAGGGTCGGGTCGTCGCGGACGAGGCGGCTGAGGGCCTCGCCGACCTTGCCGCTGTCGAGGGTCCGGGCGAACGTCAGGGCGCTGGAGACGACCGGCTTGGGGAAGGTGATCGACTCCAGGGCGATCGGGTTGTCGGGGTCGCACAGCGTCTGGCCGGTGAAGGTGTCCTTCAGTCCGATCCCGGCGACGATGTCACCGGGGCCGGCCCTGTCCAGCTCGATCCGCTTGTCGCCCATCATGCGGAAGAAGCGGGCGATCCGTTCCTTCTTGCCGTTGGTCGTGTTCAGGTACGTCTCCCCGGGTCTCATCTCCCCGGAGTAGACGCGGATGTACACCAGGTCGCCGGTACTCTCGGCGACGGTCTTGAAGGCGAGGGCGGCGAACGGCTCCTTGGCGTCCGGGCGGCGGACGACGGTCTCGTTGGTCCTGGGGTTGACCCCCTCGACGGGCGGCCGGTCGAGCGGGCTGGGCAGGCACTCGACGATCAGGTCCAGGAGCTGCTGCACCCCTTGGAACATCTTGGACGAGCCGCAGTGTACGGGGGTGAACAGGCCCTCCAGGGTGCCCTTGCGGAGGGCCTTGCGGATCAGACCGGGGGGGACCGGCTTGTCCTCCAGGATAAGCTCGGTGATCTCGTCGGAGGCGGCCGAGACCACGTCGAGCATGGCGTGCCGCTGCTTTTCGGCCTCCTGCTTGTACTTGGCGGGGATGTCGTTGACGAAGAACTTCCGCTTGGTCGGGTCGGTCTCGTCGCGGGTGATGAACTTCATCTCGATCAGGTCGATCAGCCCCTCGAAGGCGGTGTCCTGCCCGGCCGGGATGGTGACGACGCAGGGGGTGGCCTGGAGCTTGTCGCGGATCTGCTGCACGCAGCCCCAGAAGTCGGCCCCCATGCGGTCGAGTTTGTTGACGTAGGCGATGCGGGGCACCTTGTACTTGTTGGCCTGCCGCCACACCGTCTCGCTCTGCACCTCGACGCCGCCCACCGCGCAGAAGACCCCGACCGCGCCGTCGAGGACGCGCAGGCTCCGCTCCACCTCGGCGGTGAAGTCGACGTGGCCGGGCGTGTCGATGATGTTGATCGTGTTCTCGCCCCAGTCGACGGAGACGGCCGCCGAGTTGATCGTGATCCCCTTCTGCCGCTCCAGCGGGTCGAAGTCGGTCGTGGTGTCCCCGGTGTCCACGTCGCCGACCTTGTGCTTGGTGCCGCTGTAAAACAGGATCCGCTCCGTCGTGGTCGTCTTGCCCGCGTCCACGTGGGCCATGATCCCGATGTTGCGTACTTTGTCGAGCATCTGCGTCGGCCGGGGTGGTTGCCGGCTCCTTCCGGGGTAAGGGACAAAATCTCGCCGCCGCCCGGCTCCGTAGACCCCGGCCTTCCGCGGGAAACCTGGGATCTGGTGGCGGGAGAGGGCGGTGTGAGTCGAACGCACTGGCCGCGGAACGCGGTTCGGCGGACCTCGGGGCGATACTGTATCGTATCTCCGAAGGACGGTTCGTCTACCCCGCTCGCATGAAGGATGGGTGAAGTCTCCGGGACGTGTGGGGCGGCGGCCGGGGCAGGCGGCGGGCCACCGGTGCGGCTCCCTTCCCCTGCCGCTTCACGCCCCGGCTCCCCGCGACGCCGCAAGGCTGAAAAACCGGATCTCCGGCCTGCCCACCGCGAGTCTCCGGCCTGCCCACCGCGAGTCACCGGCCTGCCCACCGCGAGTCACCGGCTGGCGACGTAAACACCCCGGTCCGACCGCGGGAACGGGTCCAGTTCCGAGTGCAACTTGCCGTCGGGCCGGATCACCCGGATCGGCAGGTTGGCCCCGGGACCGGGGGCCGCGATGATCTTCAGGCGTGCCCCGTCGTCCGGGTCCCCGATCGCCACCCGCACCCCGCCGCGGAAGTGGCTCGGGAACGGTTCGGTCTGGCCCAGGAACCGGCCCCGGCCGTCGAAGATTCGCACCAACGGGCGGTGCCCGGCGTCGAGTCCCAGCACGATCTCGGCCCGGTTATTCTTGGTCAGGTCGGCGGCCGCGACGAACAACCCGCCGCTGTACCGCTCGTCGATGCCGAGGAAATGCGAGAGGATGCGGTTGAAGTTGGTCCCGTCGAAGACCTTCACGGCCGAGGGGATCGACCCCGGCCCGCTGGCGGTGACGAGGTCCGGTGCCCCGTCGCCGTTGACGTCGCCCCAGGCCAGTCGCACGCCGCCGTCGAACTTCAGCCCGAACGCCTGCACCGTGGTGACCAGCCGGCCCTGGGCCAGGTCGTAGACCTCCACGACGGGGGGACCGCCGGCATCCGGGGCGATGGCGACCAAGGCCCGGCCGTCGCCGGTCAGGTCGTGCGCCGCCACGAAGTAGCCGTGGGGCGTTATCCTCTGCTCGAAGCCGTCGAACGTCAGCAGCAGGGTGGCATCGCGGCCGTCGAAGACCTTCAGGCGGGCGTGCCCCCGGCCGCCGTTGATCGTCACCACCTCGGGGTAGCCGTCGCCGTTCAGGTCGGCCACGGCCACCCGCACGCCGCTCCGGTGCAGTTGCCGGTTGTAGGCATAGAACGTGTTGATCACCGTGCCCTCGTCGTCCCCGTAGACGACCACGCGCGGGTCCATGCCCGCGTCGGTGCCGACCGCCAGGAGGGAGAGGCGGCGGAAGGGGGGCGGCCGGGGCGGCTGCGGCGGGGTGACCCCGAGCAGCTCCGCCAACCGCCGGGTCAGCCCGTCGATCCGGGCCATGTGATAGGGCACCTGCGGGGGCAAGCTGGCGAACCGGACCAGTGTCGCCGACAGGTCGTTCCACTGATCGACGATCTCGTTCAATTCCCGGCGGCTGGCGTTCAGGTTCCCCCCGGCGATCGTGGCCGCGAACCGGGCGGTCGCCTGGGCGAAGCGGTTGGCATCCCGGATCAGGACGGCCCCGGCGTTGGGGATGCCGTCGGCGGCGACGCGCAGACGCTCGGCGTGTTCCTGGAGCGACTGGGCCAGCCCCACCAGTGACCGCCGCGTCTGCGCCGGGTGGGCGTTGTCCCCCACGACCAGCGTCGCGCCCAACTGCTGCAGGGAGTAGCTGACGCGGCTGAGGGCGGCCTCCACGGCCGGGTTGCGGCCCACGTTCGGCGTGACCGCCTTGTTCAGCTCCTGAACCGCCGCCTCCAGCTCGTCGTAGGCTCTGTACCAGGCGTTGCGGTTGTTCTGGTTCAGCGCCCGGTCCAGCGTCTCGGCCCGGGCGGTGACCGCATTCAGGCGGTCGTCGATGAGCCTGCGGGAGGCCGGCGGCAGCTTGGCGCGCCCGAGTTCGGCCCGCAACTGCTCCAGGTCGGCCAGCAGGTGGTCGTCCCATTCGACGGCCTGTTGCTGCGGCGATTGCTCCGCGGGCCGGCCGAGGCCCTTCAGTTGAAGACTGGGGCGTCCGAACCCCCCCGGCGCGAGCTTCGGCGGCTGGGCCAGGACCGGGACGCTCACCCCGACTACCAGGCAGGCGACGGCGACGCGGAAGGGGATCATGGGCGACCCTCGCAGGGCAAAGGGAGTTGGTGACGGGGTTATGAGCCGTGGTAATTCTACCGACGACAACCCCCCAGGGGCATCGACGAATTTCCCCGCCCCGCCCCACCCCGCCCCGGCGACCGCGAGTACGCTACAATTCCGCCCACCGCACCCCGTTCGGCGAGGTCGCCCACCGTGCCCCCGTTCCGCGAGGTATCCCCGCCATGGTCCGCGCCCGTCAGGTCATCATCACCGAGCCGTTCCGCACGACCCTCCGCGAGGTCGAACTCCCCGACCCGGCCCCCGACCAGGTCCTGATCGCCACCGAGTACTCCGCCGTCAGTGCCGGGACCGAACTGGCCGTGTACACCGGCACGCACCAGTGGTTGAAGGACCCGAGCCTGCCGGACTGGAAGTTCCCGTTCCGGTCGGGTTATTCGGCGGCCGGCCGGGTCCTGAAAGTCGGCAAGGACTTCCCCGGCGGCTTCCGGGAAGGGGAGCGGGTGAGCTTCCCGGGGAACCACGCCTCGGCGGAGTTGCTCACCGTCGGGCACGAGCGGTGCCGGGTCTGGAGGCTGCCGGACTCGCTACCGTCGGAGAAGGCGGCGCTGGCCTGTATCGCCCGCTACGGGTTGGGGGCGTCGATACGGGCCGGGCTGACCCTGGGCCGCAGCGGGGCCGTCCTGGGGCTGGGCATCATCGGGCAGTTCGCGCTACGGTGCATGCTCGCCGCGGGGGTGTCGCCGGTCGTCGGCATCGACGCGGTCCGGATGCGCCGGGAGGCGGCCCTGGCCGCCGGGGCCGACCACGTCATCGACCCGACCGCCGGCGACCCGAGGGAGCAACTGGCCGCATTCCTGGGCAGCCGGGGGGCCGAGATCGTGGCCGACGCCACTGGCGTTCCCGACGCGCTGCCCACCGCCCTGAGCCTGGCCTGCGATGCCGGGCAAGTCGTCGTCGTCGGCAGCCCCCGCGGCCGCGCCCGCGAGGTCAACTTCTACGACGACCTGCACCGCCGCTACCTCGAAGTGACCGGGGCGCACGGTAACATGCTGTTCGAGCCGGCCCGCACCCGGCTAGCCGGGGCCTGGGACATCGACAAGGCCCAGAACTGGCTGCTGCGGCAACTGGCCGCCGGCCGACTCAGCCTCGCCGGCCTGGTCACCCATACCATCGCCCCGGAACAACTCGGCGACGCCTACGACGGCTTGCTCCGGGACAAGGACCACTACCTGGGCGTCCTGGTGAAGTGGACCTGAAAAGTGGGTCTGAAAAAACGGCCCACGGGCCGGACACCCGTGGGTCCTGTTCCGCGAGAGGACCCGGGCTCAGTCCTTCTTCTGCTTGCCGAAGCCGCCGAAGCCGCCGAAGCCCGGTTGCAGCTTCGACAGGTCGAACGCCTCCCCGGTCAGTTCCTTCCAGGTCTTCTTCTGGCTCTCGTCGAGGATCTCGTCGATCTTGCTCATGTACTCCTTGGTGAGCTTCTGGACCTTCTTGTTGGCTTCGTTGAACTTCTCGAAGTCGAACTTGCCCTTGCCGAAGCCGCCGCCGAGCTCGCTGAAGATCTCACGGGTCTCCTTCTGCAGGTCGCCGCTGATCCCCTTGACGGAGGCCTTCTGACTGTCGGTCAGCTTCAGGGCCTCGACGACCTCGGGGGTGCTGAAGGCCCGCACGCCCAGTTGCTGGATCTCGATCTGCTTGAGCCGCTTGATCTGTTCCGGCTTCAGCACGTCGGCCAGTTGCTTGTAGGCTTCCTTGGTGATCTTGGCCTGGGCGGCGGCGATCTTGGCCTGCATCTCCTCGTCGAGCTTGCCGAACCCGCCCTTGCCGAACGTCACGCCCTCTTCCTTCATCATCTCGAAGCTGGTCTTCATGAAGTCCCTGGCCCAGTCCTTGAGCTTGGAGATTTGCTCCTCGCTCATTTTGAGTTCTTCCTGAACGGCCTTGTTGTTGACCAGGCCGAGGGGGCCGGCACCGCCCCGGCCGCCGAACCCGAACTGGGCTTGAACCAGGCCCATCATCGCCAGGCCGAGCAGGCCGGCCACCACGAACCGAGTACGCATGGTTGATCCCCTGCGAGAGCATGGACACGGACACCGACGACCGACCGGCCGCCGCCCGCCTGACATGGTTACGTCCGGGCCGTGAGAACCAGATGAAAAATCATGCGAATTTTAGCCCGGCACCACCCGCCTTCCCTGTGGGTGAAGGCGAATCGTCTTGCCCCACAAGCGCTCCCCCGGGCGAAGCGAACCGCCCCACCCCGTCCTGCCCCGCTTCCCCGCCGCACCCCCCGCCATAGCTCGCCCCGCCCCGCCGAGCATAAGCACATAAGGCGAACACCGTCCGACCGGACCGCATAAGATGCCAGGGACAAGATGCGGGTCGAGCGGTTGCCGTCCTCGGAGCCTCGCAGGGTAGAACGCCATATGTGGTATCGCGTCTTCGGCCGGTCCGATGTGGAACCCCGCCCCGAAGCCCTCGCCGGCCACCTACACGCGGTCGGCCTGCCGGTGGAGCCACACTTCAAGGGCGACGACCTGGGCTGGACCGGGGGGGAGTTGCGGCTGCCCGGCGGCGGCACGCCCGTGTTGCTGCACCGCTACCTCACCGAGGAAGATGACCTCCGCGACGACCTGAACGCCCATGCCGCCGAACTCGAGACCTGCGACTACAGCCCCAATAACGTCTCGCTGATGCGGCACGTCATCCAGACGCGGCAACTGGTCACGCTCCGCAAGCCGATCGACGCCGCCGACGAGGTCACCCTGGAGCGTCTGCTCGAGGAGACGTGCCGGTTCCTGGCGGCCGCCACCGACGGCGTCTACCAGGTCGACGGCCGGGGCTGGTTCTCAGCCGACGGCCAACTCCTGCTGCCGGAATACTGACCCGACCGGGGGATGCTCATGTCGGCCGAGAAGTACCTCCGCCCGGAAGTCATTCGCCAGGTCGCCCGCCTCGACCTGCGGGCCAAGTTCATCGTCGAAGGCTTCCTCAGCGGGTTGCACGCCAGCCCCTACCACGGCTTCTCCGTGGAGTTCTCCGAACACCGCAAGTACAACCCCGGCGACGACCTCAAGACCCTGGACTGGAACGTCTACGCCAAGACCGGCAAGTACTTCGTCAAGAAGTTCCGGGCCGAGACGAACATGACCGGCTATCTGGTGCTGGACCTGTCGCGGTCGATGGACTACAACGGCCCGGCCGAGGCCCGCAAGGCCAACGTCAAGCTCGACCGGTCGGCCCTGGGGTCGGCCGACGAGACCCTGACGAAGTTCGACTACGCCGTCTGCCTGGCCGCCGCCCTCGGCTACCTGATGATCCTGCAGCAGGACCCGGTCGGCCTGGTCGCCTTCGACACTAGACTCACCACCGTCATCCCGCCCAAGAGCAAACGCACCCAACTCGGCACGATCCTGTCGGTGCTGGCCAACCTCAAGCCGACCGGGCCGACCAACATCCCCGACAGCCTCTTCCAGCTCGCCTCGCTGATCCGCGGCAAGAGCCTGGTCATGCTCTTCTCCGACCTGCTGCCCACCACCGACGACTGGAAGGCCGAGGCCGACGCCCTCCTCCGCAGCCTCTACCGGCTCCGCTACGCCGGTCACGAGGTCATCCTCTTCCACATCCTCGACGTGCTGGAGGCGAAGTTCCCCCTGGCCGGGCTTGTCGACTTCCAGGACGTCGAGTCCGACGAACACCAGGAGATCGACGCCCAGGGCATCGCCGCCGACTACCGCCGGTTCGTGGACGAATTCCGCGGCCACTACCGCACCGAGTGCGCCCACGCCAACGTCGATTACGTCCCCATGGACACCAGCGTCGGCTTCGACCGGGCCTTGCTCGACTACCTGATCCTGCGACAACGGCGGTTCGGCTGACCCGACCGACCCGTCCGAGCCGACCGATGTGACCGACCCGACCGGGCCGACGGGGCCGACCGAGCCGAGCGCTCGTCACCCCCAAGCCGAACCAGCTCCGAGAACCCAGAGCCTCACTCCGGTCGGAGGTGTTCAATCAGGCGCTACCACCGGCATAGCCCGCAGACGGTATCCCCCGGTCGCGGCCACGACCTCGCTTTTCCCGGCCCGCCGGCGGTGGACTGGTCCCCGCGCGGCCAGAATTACAAGTGGCCAGGACTGCAACGTGCCGGGGGCTGACGCCTATCCCGGATCATGCTTATGCTGACGGCTATCCCGGATTTTTAGGAGGTGGCTCGTGTCTTCAGCCGAATCGCACCAGTCTCGCCGCAGGTCGGCCCCTCTGTCGGTCGAGTGCCTCGAAGACCGTACCGTGCCCGCCGGGAACGTGACGGCCGTGGTCGTCGGCGGCGTCCTGCAGGTCGAGGGGGACGGCTCCGCTAACCTCGTCTGGGTCGAGGGGCTGGGCGGCGGCCAGGCGATCGTGACCGGCCTGGGCGGCACCCGCGTCAACGGCAGCACCACCCCGGTCGTCCTCGGCGGCATCGACTTCGCCTACCACATCCGCCTCGGCGACGGCAACGACGGGCTGTGGGTCACCGGTGCCCAAGGCGACCGGGCCCTCTGGGTCGATCTCGGCTCCGGCGACGACCGACTGGCCGTCGCCGCCGCCTGGAACACCGGCCCCAACGTCCTGCAGACCGGGACCGGCAACGATGTCGTCTCGGCCGCCGCCGCGATCTGGAACAACGTCACCTTCTTTGACCTGGGCGAGGGCGATGACGCCCTGGTGGTCGCCGGCATCCGCTTCGGCAATGCCCTGTTCAACGGCGGCTCCGGGGCCAATACCGCTGCCTTGCAGAACGTCAACTTCCTGACCATGCCGTTCGGCACCGGGTTCCTGCCGATCTCCCCGATCATCGGCCTGCTCGCCAACCCGGACGGGGCCGCCGTCCGTCCCGGCGGGTCGGTGACGATCGCCGTATTGGCCAACGACTCCTCCCCGGGCCGACCGCTCGACCCCGCCTCGGTCGTCGTCGTGACCGCGCCCCGGCAGGGCACGGCACGCGTGAACCCCGACGGCTCCATCACCTATACGGCGAACGCCGCCGCCAGTGGCACCGACTCCTTCCAGTACACGGTGCGGAACTCGGCCGGCGAAATCTCCGGCCCGACGACGGTGAGCGTGACGATCGGCGGGGGCGACGGCGGCAGCCCCAACCCGCCCCCGAGCCGACGCGGCCCCGTCCCCAGCATCACCACCTCCGCCGGCAACCCGACCAACCTCACCCCCATCCCCTTCACGGTCAGCTTCGACAAGCCGGTCACCGGCTTCGACCTCTCCGACGTGAGCGTGAGCAACGGCCGGGCCTCCGGCCTGGTCGTCGTCGACCCCCGCCGCTACACCTTCAACGTCACCCCCGACAACGACGGGGTCGTGCTGGTCCGCATCCCGGCCGGGGCGGCCCGCGACGCGGCCGGCAACCCCAGCGCCGCGGCCACCTTCTCCCTCACCGCCGACGCCCCGCCCCGCCTCACCATCCGGGCCAACAACTCCACCGTCTCCACCGGGCCGATCGTATTCACCGCCACCATCAACCAGGCGGCGACCGGCTTCACCGTCGAGGACTTGCAGGTCACCGGCGGTCCGGTCTCCGACTTCACGACGATCAACGCCCGCACCTTCCGCTTCACCGTGACCCCGGACGGCTCCAGCGACTTGATCCAGATCGAGGTGCCGGCCGGCTCGTTCACCGATTCCACGGGCAACGCCAACCTCGCCGCCCGCTTCGCCACCCTGACGGTCCGCAACGACCTGGGCATGGCCCCGGCAGACTCGCCGCCCAGCCCGAGCGACCCGAACTGGGTCACCCAGGCCAACGGCCTGAAGACCTGGACGATCCAGCCCGGGAGCGGCCCGGCCGTGACCCCCGACTCGACGATCGGCGTCTACTACACCGGCTGGCTGCTCAACGGCACCGTCTTCGACTCCTCGCGGACCGACGGCGCGCCGGCCGTCTTCCCCCTCTCCAGCCTGATCGAGGGCTGGAAGCGCGGGCTACCCGGCCTGCAGCCCGGCGGGATCGTGCGGCTGTACATCCCGGCGGCCCTGGCCTACGGCTCGGCCGGCTCCGGCTCCGTCCCGCCCAACGCCGACCTCCTGTTCGAGATCAAGCTCGTCTCGGTGTCCTGACCGCGCCGCCGGCCGGGAAGAGGAAGCGCAACACGCGGCCGAGGCGGCCCCCCCAGGCCGCCTCATTGTGTTGCCCGCCCTCGACCTCCTCGTACCACAAGCCCTCCCCCGGTCGCAGGCCGTGCCTCTCTAACTCCCGGGCCAGCCGCCGGGCGCGCCGCACCAGTGCCGTTGCGGCCTCGTCGGTGTTCCCCTCCCGGGTCCCCATGTCTAACCAGACCCGGCACCGGCCGAGCCAGACCGGATACACCCCCAGGTTCAGGCGGAAGCTCTCACGGTCCCACCACAGCGACGGCGAGAGGGCGGCACAGCGGCCGAACACCCCGGGGTACCAGCGGCACAGGTACAGCGAGATCAACCCGCCCATCGAAGAGCCGCCCACCCCGGTGTGTTCCGGGCCGTCGAGGGTGCGGTAGTGCGAGTCGATGAACGGCTTGACCTCCTCGACCAGGAATCGCCCGTAGGCCCGCGACAGGTCGTCGGCCCGGCCCGGCCCGCACGGCCGCGGCCCGTATTCCCGCAACCGGTCGGGTGTGTTCGCCACCCCGACGAGCAGCAGCGGGGCGACCCGCCCGGCCCGGACCTCGTGGTCGGCGACCTCGTCGGCCCACCAGGGCTGGCCGGCGAAGGCCGTCTGCGGGTCGAACAGGTTCTGCCCGTCGTGCAGGTACAGGACGGGGAAGCGGCGGTGCGGCTCCCGGTCGTAGCCCGGCGGCACCCAGACCGCGATCGTCCGGGCCTGGGGGAGGAACCGCGAGCGGAAGTCCGGATGGTAGTGGTGGGCGTGCCGACCCCAGCCGGCCACAGCCAACTCGACCCGATCGGCCCCCGCCGGTACGACCCGCTCGGGCCGTTCACGGCTGCCACCGTCACCCTCGACGAGCCGCCAGCGGCCGAGCGTGGCCAGGAACCGCTGGCCCGCCTCGACGGCGGCCCGGCCGTGCCAGGTGCCGTCCGGCCGACCCTCGAGCCGAAGGCCGTCGGCCCGCCACTCCCCGAGCTCCGGGCCGTCCCCCGACAGGAACACGCCCTGACCCGGGGGCGTGTTCTCCGGCACCCGCGCGACGAACTCGACCGTCATGTTGCTCCGCCGTCATGTTGCTCCACCGTCATGTTGCTCCGCCGTCATGTTGCTCCGCCGTTCTACCCCGTCGCGGGGACGGGAAATTTCCTAGGCTATTCACCGTAACTGTTCCACCGGAACTGCGAAACGGGAACCGGCCATGCTCGAACCGGTGCAGGTGGTCGCCGCCTTGGAAGCCGCCGGCTTCACGCACCTCGTGTGGCTGCCGGACAGTCACCTGGGAACGTGGGAGTCGGCCCTGGCCGGCTCGCGCCTGGCCCCCCTGCGGGTGACGCGCGAGGGCGAGGCGGTGGGACTGGCCGCCGGGCTGATGTTGGGCGGTGCCCGGCCCCTGGTCGCCCTGCAGTGTACCGGATTCTTCGAGGCCGGCGACGCGGTGCGGAACGTGGCACACGACCTGAAGCTGCCCCTGAAGGTGATCGTCGGCGTGCGGAGCTGGCGGGCGGTACGGGAGGGGCGGTCGTCCGATAACTGCCCCCACTTCGCCGACCGGCTGGTGCGGGCGTGGGAACTGCCGTGCGACTTCTTCGACCCGGTCGGGGGGTCGGCCGAGGAACTCGCCGCCGCGCTGGCAACCCTGGTCGGGCACCCCGGCGCGGCCGCCCTGCTGTGGGCTGAGTGACGAGGAGAGCCAAGGGGCACGGAACGAGAAGGCGGCGACCGCCGTCACCCCTCACTCGGTCTCAGTCGGCCTCACCCCGCGACAGGCGGCGGTGACCGTCGTCACCCCTCTGTCGGCGTGATCCGCCAGACGAAGTCCAGCACCTTCTCCTTGACCGCCGGCGGCATCTGGTTGAATTCGTTCACGTCCAGATGTCCGTCGTCGTTGGTGTCGAAGGCCTTGAGCGGCCCGCGAGCGAACCGGGGGATTTTCACACCCTCGGCCGGGAACTTGAAGTCGGCCGGGCGGGGCGGCAGCCCTAAACGGCCGCGGCCCGACCCGTCGCTGACGTAATCGACGTAACCCAGGTGCATCTCGTCGTAGGTCTGTTCCCCCCAGCCGACCTCCCGGTTCGGGTCGGGGTTGGCCGGGTTGCCACTGCTGTTGTCGTACCACGCGGTGTAGGTCACGACGCTACCCTTGGGGGCACGGACCGGCTCGGCGAAGTGGTACGGCAGTTGCCAGTTGAAGTCGTAGTGCGGGACGTCGAGTAACAGCCGCGTGCTCGTCCCGGTCGTCAGTTCGTAGCGGGCCGCCTTGCCCCGCAGGTGGGCGTGCGGGAACAGCCCCAGGATGGTGATGTCGTCGCCCAGGACTCCGGCCTTGGCCACCACCCGGGTGTTCTCCGCCCCCGGCGGGATCGTGAACGTCAGGTTGGCAATGCCGAAGGTGCGGACCTCGTGGCGGGGCGGCTCCTTGGCGAAGACGACCCCGAGCCGCGACTGGTCGGTCGTGGCCTTGCCGTTGGGCGTGTAGTGGATCTGGAACAGCAGGGTGTAGCCCTTGGGCAGCCGCTTGGCGTAGCCCTCCGGGTAGACCAGCACGCCGTTGCCGGGGGCATAGGCGGCGAAGAACCCGCTCGCCTCCGTTCCGGGACCCCGCTGGTCCGGCGGGATCGCGAACACCAGGACGTGGTGGACCACCTCGCGGGCCGTCGGCTGGACCTCCAGCGCCCGCACCCAGCGGTCTTCGGCGTAGTTCGTGGCGATCCGCACGTTCTGGTAGGCCATCGTCCCCTCGGCCTTGACCTTGATCGGGGTGGGGATCTGGAAGACGGCGTCGGGCGGGCCGATCAGCCAGCCGCTGGCGAACGACCGCGGCAGCGGGGCGTCGGCCGGGTCCCCCTTCTTCAGGTCGCCGCCCAGCCAGGCGAGCAGTTCGGCCTTGTCGCCCTCGGTCAGGCTGCGGTCGTTGGCGAAGACCGAGTGCGGCCCCCCGGCGGGAGCTGCGAACCACGGCGGCATCGTCCGGTCGCTCACCACCCGCTTGATCGCCCCCTTGTGGGCCACCACGTCTTCGTACTTCTCCAGGGAGAACGGGGCGACCCCACCGCTGCGGTGGCACTCGACACAGTTCGACTGGATGATCCGCTCGACGCGGGCGTGGTAGGTCAGCGGCACGGCCGGGGCCTTGGCGGCGTCCGGCTCCAGCTCGCAGCCCGGCGCGGTCGTCGCCCCGACCGCCGGTGCCTTCCCGGCCAGGGCGTCGTCCAGGGCCGAACGCAGGTACTTGTACCGCGGCGCGTCCAACGCGTAGCCCAGGCCGTACTGGTCGTCGATCGCCCCGCGGTAGATGACGGTCCGGCTCGGGTCGAGCACGAACACCTCCGTGGTCGAGGTCGCACCCAGAGCAGCCGTCAGGGTCCCCGACTTGTCATGTACGTAGCGGCCGGCGAAGCCGTGGCCGCCGGGCTTGTCCGTGGCGGTGGGGTTGACGAACAGGAAGGCGACCCCCTTGGCCGTGTACTCCTTCTCGATCCGGGCCAGGCTCGGGGCATACTTCTGACACAGCGGGCAGGTGGTGTTCGTGAAGGCGATGACGGTCAGCTTGGCCGTCCGGAAGTCGGACAGCTTGCCGGTCTTGCCGGCGAGGTCGGTGAAGGCCACATCCGGGACGAGTCGGCCGACGCCGACCTCGGCCGCCCGAATGACCCGGGGGGCCTGCCTGAGCGGGTCGGCTTTCGCACCAGCCTTCGCATCAGGCTTCGGTTCGGGCTTCGGTTCGGGCTTCGGAGAGGGGATGAGTTCGGGGGCCGTGAAACCGGGGTTATCGCGGAACGGGTTTCGCCGCGGCTCCTGGGCCACGACCACCCCACAGACCGCGAGGGTCAATACGAGAGCAATCGGTCGCATGTGTGACTTCCGTGAAGACGCTAAGGCCAACAGGCCGAGTTGTTATACCCCTCGCGGGCGGCGACGTTTCAGGCCGATTTGTGAAGATTGCTCGGGCGGCAACCGACGAGCGGCGACCGACGAGCGGCGAGCGACGAGCGGCGACCGTCAGGTCGCCGTGCGACGACCGTCGTGCGACGTGCGACGAGCGGCGACCGTCAGGTCGCCGTGCTTGGTAACCCGCTCACGGCGGGCTGACGCCGCGCCGCTCGCCGATCACCGATCCCCGCGTCGTTCCCGCTCAGGCGACGATCTCCTTGACCACGTTGCCCTTCACGTCGGTCAGCCGCATCTCGCGGCCGGCGTGCTTGTACGTCAGCTTCTCGTGGTCGAAGCCGAGCAGGTACAGGATCGTGGCGTGCCAGTCGTGGACGTGGGTCTTGCCCTCGACGGCCTCGAAGCCGTAGTCGTCGGTGCGGCCGTAGGCGAAGCCACCCTTCACCCCCCCGCCGGCCATCCAGATCGTGTAGCCGCGGGCGTTGTGGTCGCGGCCGTCGCCCTGGGCGGTCGGGGTACGGCCGAACTCACCACCCCAGATCACGAGCGTGTCTTTCAGAAGTCCCCTCTGCTTCAGATCGGTGAGCAGCCCGGCGACGGGCTTATCGACGGTGTTGCAACTGTTGGTGAGGGCGTCTTTGAGGTTGCGGTGGTGGTCCCAGCCGCCGAGGTTGACCTCGACGAAGCGGACGCCGGCCTCGACGAGCCTGCGGGCGAGCAGGCACTGCCGGCCGAAGGCGGCCGGGCCGCCGAAGCCGCCGAAGCCGCCCGCGCCGAAGCCCCCACCGCCGCCGCCCCCGCCTTCGATCCCATAGAGCCGCAGCGTCGCCGCCGACTCCTTACTGGTGTCGAGCACTTTCGGCAGTTCGCCCTGCATGCGGAAGGCCAGTTCGTAGGACGAGATCAGCCCCTCGATCTCCGGGTTGTCGCCGCCGGCTTCGAGGGCGTTCTGGTTGAGCGACTGGATGAAGTCGAGCTGGGTCCGCTGGGCGGAGAGGGTCATCTTGGGGTTCTTGAGGTTGGCGACCTGTTGTCCGGCCGGGCCGCCGAAGCCGCCCCCGCCGAAGCCGCCGCGGCCGATCCTCGTCCCCTGGTACAGGGCGGGCAGGAACGACGCCCCGTAGTTGACCGGGCCGCCGTTGGTCTGCGGCGGGGAGATGGTGATGAAGCCGGGCAGGTTGGCGTTCTCGGTCCCCAGGCCGTAGAGCACCCAGGCCCCGAGGCTCGGCCGCGGGAACTGGAAGATGCCGCAGTGCATCTGGATGTACGCCTGCGGGTGGTTCGGCAGGTCGGTGTGCATGCCGTTGAGCAGGCACAAGTCGTCGGCGTGCTTGGCCAGGTTCGGGAACAGCTCCGAGATCCACAGCCCACTCTCACCGTGCCGGGCGAACTTGAACGGGCTGCCCATGAGCTTGCCGAACCGGCCGCGGGGCGGGCTTTTGCCGTCGTCGGCGTTCAGCTTCGGCTTGTAATCGAAGGTATCGACGTGGCTCGGGGCCCCCTCCATGCACAGGAAGATGACCCGCTTGGCCTTGGCGGGGAAGTGCGGCTTCTTGGGGGCGAGCGGGTGGGCGGAGGGCGAAGACGAGGACGACGAGGGCGAAGAGGAGGACGGCTCGGCCCCCCGGGCGGCCTGCTCGTGGGCCAGGGCCGCGAACGCGAGGTAGCCGAACCCGGACGCGGTCGATCGCAACAACTGACGGCGGGATAGCATCGGTCAGGCTCCGTTCGGGTTTGGGGGTATATGGCGGGTCCGGCGTATCCGGCCAGCGGCCACCATCGAGGTCACCGGCGTTCGGCCAGCGGCCAGCGGCCGCCGTCAGGTCACCGGTACGGACATCACCTGCGGTACTGGAACTCGGCACTGGCGAAGAGTGCCTGGCAGAAGGCGGCCCACGCCTCGCGTTCCTGGCGTGAGGCCGGGACACGTTCGCGGGTCAGTTGCGTCTTGTACGCCTTGAGGAACTGCTCGGCGGTCGCGAGTTCCTTTTCAACCGGCGGGCGGCCGTAGAAGCTCAGGTAGGCGGCGCGGACCCGTTCGGTATCGGTGGTCGTACCCTTGAGGAGCTTGTCGGCGGCGGCCTCGGCACTGCGGATGACGAACGGGTTGTTGAGGATGAACAGGGCCTGGGACGGCACGGTCGTGGTCGGTCGGTCGGCGGCGATCAGGCTCGGGTCCGGGGCGTCGAAGAGGACCAGGGCCTCGGGCAGGTTGTCGCGGATGATGGGCAGGTAGACCGACCGCTGGGTGTTGCGGGGGTCGTTGATCGCCTGATTCACGCTGGCCCCGCGGGTGAAGGCCCCCAGGCCACCGGCCGGGCCTTCGCCCGCCCGGGCCACGACCGAGCCTTGCGGCGGGGTGGGGTCGAGCTGGCCGCTGACGGCGAGCATCGAGTCGCGCAGGCTCTCGGCGTCGAGCCGCCGCGGACTCATCCGCCAGAGCCAGGCGTTGTCGGGGTCGGCCTCGAAGGCGGCCGGGTCGAACCGCGAGTCGAGCCGGTAGGCGTCGGTCAGGACGATCCGCCTGATGAGCCGCTTGACGCTCCAGCCGTCGTTCATGAAGCCGATCGCCAGGTGGTCGAGGAGTTCGGGGTGGGTCGGGGGTTCGCCGGCGGCCCCGAAGTTGTCGGCGGTGGGGACGAGTCCGCGGCCGAACAGGTGCAGCCAGACCCGGTTGACCATCACGCGGGCCGTCAGGGGGTTCTCGGGACTGGCGATCCACTCGGCGAGTTGCAGCCGGCCGCTGGTCCCGCTCGGGATGCGGATCGGCTTACGGGTCATGACCTGGGGCACGCCGCGGGGCACCCGCTCGGCGGTCGGTTTATCCGGCTCGCCGCGGGTGTAGATCGGGCTGTCGGCAATGAAGAGGGAGCCGCCGAAGCCGCCGAAGCCGCCCCCGCCGAAGCCGCCCCCGCCGAAGCCGCCGCGGCCGGCGGGCTTGTCGCGGACGCCCATGGCCAGCAGCTTGGGGTTACCCTCGGGGTCGAACGAATCGAGCCGGGAACGGAGCAGGGCGACCTGCCCGGCCGGGAAGATCCGGCGGATCGGGTCGGTCGCCTCGGCGATCTGCTTGTTCAGGTCGGCGATCTGCTTCTCGAGGCGGGTGCGTTCCTCGGCGGTGAGCTTCTCGCTGGTGCCGGGGGCCAGGCCCGAGTCTTTCGGCAGCGGGATGGTCGGGCTGGGCCGCTGGCTCTGGATGAAGCGGATGGTGCCGTAGCACGTCTCGGTGCTGCGGAAGATGCCGGCCAGGGCGTAGTAGTCGCGCTGCGGGATCGGGTCGAACTTGTGGTCGTGGCAGCGGGCGCAGGCCACCGTGATGCCCAGGAACGCTTGCGTCGTCACGTCGATCTGTTCGTCGACCAGGTCCAGCTCGAACTGCAGCCCGTTCCGCTCGTTGAGCAGCTTGGGACCGAGGGCCAGAAAGCCGGTGGCCACGACCCGCTCGGCCTTCACCTTCGGGTCGGAGCTGGGCATCAGGTCGCCGGCGAGTTGCTCCTTGATGAACAGGTCGTAGGGCTTGTCGGCGTTGAAGGCGGCGATGACGTAGTCGCGGTACCGCCAGGCGTGCGGGTAGTTCATATTGACGGCCTTGCCGGAACTCTCGGCGTAGCGGGCCACGTCCAGCCAGTGCCGGCCCCAGCGTTCGCCGAAGTGGGGGCTGGCCAGCAACCGATCGACGACCCGCTCGAAGGCGTCGGAGGCAGTGTCGGCCACGAAGGCTTCCACGGCCTCGGCGGTCGGCGGGATACCGATGAGGTCGAGATAGACGCGGCGGAGGAGGGTCCGCTTGTCGGCCTCGCCCACGGGCCTGACGCCGTTCTTCTCCCGGGCAGCGGCGAGGTAGCGGTCGATGTCGCTGCTCGCCCGTGTGCCGTCCTTGACGGCCGGAACGGGGGTCCGCACCGGCGGCTTGAAGGCCCAGAAGTCGCGACCCTTTTCGATATCCACGACGTACTTGCTCGTGCCCGCCGCTTCCCGCCCGGGGCCTGCCGTCCGGGGGTCGGGGGCACCCATCTTCACCCACGCCTCGAAGTCGGCGATCACCGCCTCCGGCAGCTTGCCCTTGGGCGGCATGGCCGTGTCCGGGTCCCTGGCGTGCAACGCCTTGATCAGCGGGCTGCGTTCCGGGCGGCCGGGCACGACCACCGGGCCGCCGGCCCCGCCGGCCCGAACGCCCTCTCGGGTGTCCAGCCGCAGATCACCCCGGACCTTCTCGGCCTCGGCGGAGTGGCACGGGTAGCAGTGCTCGACCAGAACGGGGCGGATCTTCTTCTCGAAGAACGCCAACTGCTCCCGCGTCGGGTTGTCGGCGAAACCGCTGCCGGCGTCGGGTGCAGTTCCTTTGGCGGCCGGGATGGCAGCCGGGACGACCCCCTTGCCTTTCGCAAACGGCGGCTGGGCCGGCGCGAGCGGGATCGTGGTCGTTCCGACCATACAGGCCAGGAATCCGAACAGGAACCGGGACATCGAGAGCCTCCCGTGCGGGCCGACGGACGCAATTCCGTTCCTAAACTAACTCCGCGCTCCCCGCCGGGTTTCTGCTCTCATCGTTTTTTCCCATCTGCGCGGACTCCGGGGGGCTTACGCCCCCCGGCTCGCCACGTCACCCCCTGGCCCGCCTGCGCGGACTCCGGGGGGCTTACGCCCCCCGGCTCGCCACGTCACCCCCTGGCCCGCCTGCGCGGACTCCGGGGGGCTTACGCCCCCCGGCTCGCCACGTCACCCCCTGGCCCGCCACGTCGCCCCCCGGCTCGCCCGGTCAGTCGTCGCCGATCTCGTCCTCGAATCGGAAGACGGCCCCGACCTTCTTGGCCGGGTTGTCGGGGTCCACCGTCATGGCACCGATGTAGATGTGCCGTCGGCTGCCCGTGGGGGTGGGGGTGGAAACGACGGTCGGGCCGCTCAAGACGTCGTTGTGGTCGGTCGGGAGGTAGCGGTATCCGGGCAACGGCTTCTGCCAGAGGATCGCCCCGGAGATCGGGTTCAGACAGACGGCGGTACCCTCGCGGCTGACGGCATAGACGGCCAGGGGCATGCCGGCGGAGGTGGCCACGGCCGGGGGGGCGGTGACGGCCCCGCCGATGCCGGTCCTCCAGCGGAGCTTGCCGGTCCTGCGGTCGAGGGCGTAGACGGAGCCGTCGCGGCAGGCGGCGTAGACGGAGAAGGCGTCGCCGGTCAGGCCGGGGTGAACCGAGCGGGGCAGCTCGTACCGCCATAGTTCCTGGCCGGTGTCGGCGTCGAGGCAGAGGACGGCCCCAGCGGCGTCCTTCTCCTTGGTCCCGTCCTCCTCCGGGTAGTTGAACACGTCCAGGCCCATGTTCCCGGTACCGACGCCGAAGTAGACGTGTTTGCCGGAGGCGAACGGGGCCCCGAAGGAGCGCAACTTCAGGTCGGCCCGCCAGAGTACGGTCCCGGTGGGGGCGTCGAGGGCGACGGCAACGAAGGAGTAGAGGCCGCTGCCGACGAAGAGCCGGTTGCCGAGGGCGGCGGGGGCGGCGTCGATGTGGAGGCCCGCGGCCTTGCCGCCGGCCAGCCGCCACTTCTCGGTGCCGGTCTTCGGGTCGAGGGCGATCACCCCGTCGTCACCGGCGGGGAAGCACAGCAGTCCGCCGGCCAGGACCGGGGCCCCTTCGGTGTGACTGGCGGTCTTGAACGGCCGTTCCCAGCCCGGTGAGCCGTCGGCCGCGTTCACGCAGAACAGCCGACAGTCCTTGTCCTCGTGCAGCCCCTCGCCGCAGTACAGCTTGCCGTCGATGAGGGTGGGGGTGCAGAAGACGGGCCGCATCTCGTCGTCGTCGCCGAACTTCCACTTCAGCTCGCCGCTGTGCCGGTCCAGGCACACGAGGTGGCCTTCCTGGGTGGAGCGGACGAACTGGGTGCCGCAGTACAAGCGGTCGCCGTCCACCACGATGCCGGAGATCACCTGCGTGGTCCGAGGGATCGGGAAGACGCGCACCGCGCCGACGAGCCGGGGGCCGATGGCGTCGGCGTCACCGGTCTGGGTGCCGGCCGCGACCGGTCCGGTCGGGGAACCGCCCGAGATGACGACGGCGAAGCCGCACAACAGCAGCGTGAGCAAGCCGACCGTCTCCCCCGACAGGCTGAGCCGGCGTTCGACGGGACGGCCCTGGGGGGTGTAGTCGGCGGCGGCGGTGAGGCGGCGGTAGGCGGCATAGAGCAGGGCGGCGACCAGGGCGATGCCGATGAAGGTGAACTCGCGCATCGGCAGCTCCAGGTTGGTGCGCCAGTCACCGAACCAGGCGACGACCGCGGCACAGACGGCGACGAAGGCGACCAGCCCGCCGAGGGTGAGCAGTTCGCTCATGCCGGGCGGGTCGGTGTGGCGGGGGTCCTCGGCGGCCAGGCGGCGGTAGCGGCGGCCGGCCCAGGAGAGTCCGACGGCCGAGACGCCCATGAGGTAGAGCGTGAAGGCCTGAGGCCCCAGCCACCAGCCGGACGACGGCCAGTACATCTGGTAGAGCCAGTAGACCAGGGCGAGGGTGCCGTTGAGGCTGGCGACGACGAGGAAGGCTCGCCAGCGCTTCATGCCGACCGCCAGGCGGGCGAACAGGCCGGGGAAGAGGGCGGCGACGACGGCCAGCGGCCCGACCAGCACGAACGACGGGATGACGGCGAACAGCGCGGCCGCCCCTCGGGGCCGGGCGGTCGGGTCGGCGGCGGACTTCGGCTTCCTCTGGACCGGCGGGCCGTAACCTTCCTTCTCTTTCTCGTTCGGGGCCGGCGGCTTAGCCTTGCCCGACAGGCCGTCCTCGATCACCCGGATGAGTTCGGCCGAGCTGCCCTTGAACGTCCGGCGGAGGAACGGTTCGCCGTTCTGGAAGGCCCAGCGGACGGTCTTGTCGGTCGGGTCTTCGGTCCCGTGCACGGAGAACCACGAGCCTTCGACGAACACCTTGGCGTTGTGGTTCTTGCCCCGCTTGCTGACGAAGAAGACGAGCTGCCGCGACTCGTCGAGCCGGTCGAAGATGATCTGCGTGTCGTTGGCCTTCTTGGACTCGTCGTTACCGGTCATGTTGACGGCCAGCCTCTCGTAGGGCGGCCGGCCCTTCAGGGGCCTTTCGACCTTGAAGACGGCACCGGGTCGGTCCGGCTCGAGGCGTTCGACGGTGGCGACGAAGATGAAGTCGTCCCCCTCGAGGATCTCGGCCAGCGGGGTGAGCTTCATGATCACCGCCGGGGCCGGGGTGACGACGGCGGCCACGAGCAGGAGCAGGAGGGCGGCTGCGGGTACCGGGAGGGACTTGAGCGGGGGGAAGGAGGCGGGCATGGCGGGGTATCCTGAGTCACGGCAGCGGTGCCGTCCATGATACCCGAGCGACCGGCCACGGCGAGTTCAAGGCGGTCGTCGGCTCGGGCGACCCGGTCCGGTGCCGTCGATGACACCCGAGCGAGCGGCCCGGCGGCCGGTGCGAGCGGCCCGGCGACGCCGGTGCGAGCGGCCCTCAGCGGAACGCTTCCCATTCCTTGCCGAGCAGGGCGGCGGCGATCTTCAACTTCAGGACCTCGTCGGTCCCCTCGTAGATGCGGCAGACGCGAACGTCGGTGAGGTGGCGGCCGGGGCGGTACAGCATGCTCCAGCCCTTACCGCCGAAGACCTGCACGGCCCGGTCGGCGGCGTCCCAGGCCGCGTTCGTGGCGAAGAACTTGGCCTGGGCGGCGAGCAGGTCGGCCTGCCGCGCCAGTTCCCGGTCGCCGGGGTTCTTCTCGGAGCGGTCCTTGGCCTCGGCCGCCCGCAGCAGCAGCGCCTCGGTCGCGACCCGGTCCATCTCGATCTGGGCCAGGTGGTCCTGAACCAACTGGTGTCGGCCGATCTCCTTGCCGTGCTGGCACCGGGTCCTGGCGTAGTCGATCGCCTCGGCCAGGCAGTCCTCGATCACCCCGAGGCAACCGGCGGCGACGCTCAGGCGGCCGCTCACCAGCGTGGCCATGGCGATGCGGAAGCCTTCCCCCGGCTCGCCGATCAGGTTCTCCGCCGGCACCCGCACGTCGTGCATCTGGAACATCGCCGTGTTCGACGTGGGCATGCCCATCTTGGCGTTGGGGGCGAAGCTCTCGGCCTCGAAGCCGGGCGTGGCCGTGTCCACCACGAACGCCGAGATCCGGCGGGCCGGGTCCCCGGGCGGCACGTCCGCCGGGTAGCCGAAGACGACCACCGCGTCGGCGATCCCGCCGTTGGAGATGAGGTACTTCACGCCGTTGAGCAGGTAATGATCGCCCCGCCTCTGGTAGGTCGTGGTCATCTCCCGGGGGTTGCTGCCGGCCTCGGGTTCGGTCAGGCCGAAGGCCAGGATCTTCTCGCCGCGGCACGCGGCCGGCAGGTACTTCCGCTTCAGGGCTTCCGAACCGAACGTCTGGATCGGGTAAGCGCCGATGCTCAGGTGCCCGGAGAAGAAGGTGCGGACGGTCGTGCCCTCGCGGCCGATCCGCGCCAGCGCCCGCAGGTAGCTGACCGGGTCGGCCCCGCGGCCGCCGTACTCGGGCCGCACGTTCATGCCGAGCAGGTCGTACTTCTTGGCCAGCGGGATGACGTGTTCGTTGAACCTCCGCTCGGCGTAGGCGAGTTCCTCGGCCGGCCGGACCTCCTGACAGAAGGACTCGACGTCGGCGGCGAGTTTGACAGGATCGAACGGCATGACAGCCCCCTTGGTCGGCGGAAGAGGTGTTCCACCTATTGTAGGGGGAATGGCCGGGGGACTTACGTCCCCCGGCTCGTCCGGCCCGTCCGGCTCGTCGGGGGAGTGGCCGGGGGACTTAAGTCCCCCCGGCTCGTCCGGCCCGTCCGGCCCGTCCGGCCCGGGGCCGTCAGGCGATCAGTTCGTGGATCACGTTCGCCTTCTCGACGCCGGTGAGCCGTTGGTCGAGGCCGAGGTAGCGGTAGGTGAAGCGCTCGTGGTCGATGCCCATGAGGTGCAGAACGGTGGCGTGGAAGTCGCGGATGTGGACCGGGTCCTTGACGATGTTGTAGCTGAAGTCGTCGGTCTCGCCGTAGATCGTGCCGCCCTTGGTGCCGCCGCCGGCCATCCACATGGTGAAGCAGCGGGGGTGGTGGTCACGGCCGTAGTTGTCCTTGGTCAGGCCGCCCTGGCTGTAGATGGTGCGGCCGAACTCGCCGCCCCAGATGACCAGCGTGCTGTCGAACAGCCCGAGCCGCTTCAGGTCCTGGATGAGGGCCCAGCACGGCTGGTCGATGTCCTTGCACTGGAACGGCATGCGGCCGGTCAGGTTGGCGTGGTGGTCCCAGTTATTGTGGTAGATCTGCACGAAGCGGACGCCGCGTTCCACGAGCCGGCGGGCGAGCAGGGCGGTGTTGGCGAAGGTGCCGGGCTTGCTGACCTCCGGCCCGTAGAGGTCGAGCACCCGCTGCGGTTCGGTGGCCAGGTTGACGAGTTCGGGGACGCTGGCCTGCATGCGGTAGGCCATCTCGTACTGGGCCATCCGCGTCTTCGTCTCGGGGTCGAGGAACTCCTCGGCGATGATGGCGTTGAGTCGGTTCAACCCGTCGAGGGTGGTGCGGCGAACCTCCGGGGAGACGCCGGGCGGGTTGTTGATGAACAGGATCGGGTCGCCGGTCGTGCGGAAGCTGACGGCGGCGTGCTCGCCGGGCAGGTAGCCGGCCTGCCACAGCCGGGCCGAGATCGCTTGCACCTGGTCCTGGTTGGTCGGCTTGGCGACCATGACGACGAAGGTCGGCAGGTTGCGGTTGAGGCTACCCAGGCCGTAGCTCGTCCAGGCCCCGAGGCACGGCCGACCCGTCACCTGGTTGCCGGTCTGCATGTAGGTGATGGCCGGCTCGTGGTTGATCGCCTCGGTGTGCATCGTGCGGATGAAGACCATGTCGTCGGCCATCTTGGCGGTGTAGGGCAGTAACTCGTCGTTCATCCACATGCCGCACTGCCCCTTCTGCTTGAAGCGGTACTTGCTCGGGGCGATGGGGAAGCGGGCCTGGCCGCTGGTCATGGTCGTCAGCCGCTGGCCCCGGCGGACGCTATCCGGCAAGTCCTTGTCGTAGTAGTCCCGCATCTTCGGCTTGTAGTCGTACAGGTCCATCTGGGCCGGGCCGCCCACCATGTGCAGGTAAATGATGTTCTTCGTCCGGGCCGGGAAGTGCGTCTCCGGCAGGGCGGCATTGAAGCCGGTCTTGTCACCCTTGGCGGCCTCGGCCTGGAGCGTGGCCAGGGCCGTCGCCCCCAGGGAAAAACCGCTCGAGCGGAAGAAGTGCCGGCGGGTCAGGGTCAGGGCCAGCGGGTCGTCGAAGAGGTTCATGATAGTGCGGGGGTTAGTGTGGGTGTGAGTGGTTAATGGTTAGTGCGAGTGGTCAGTGTAAGTGGTTAGTGTATGAGTGAATCGTGGTTAGTGTGATTGGGTGGTGTATGAGTGTCAGTGGTTAGTGCATGGGTTCGTGTGTGTTTGGGTGTGAGTGGCTAGTGGGTGGTGCGAGTGGTGAGTGTAAGTGGGTAGCGCGAGTGGTGAGTGTAAGTGACTGTTGCGAGTGTGATCGACTGTTACCTCGGTACTGAGTGAGTGGCGGCCCCAGATCACACTTCCGGTTGAGTCAGTGGCCGCTGCGGATCAACCGACAGTCACCTCTCATCACTAAGCACTCACCCATTCACACTCACACCTCCCTACTCACACTCTCATTCTCACTCTCACTATCCACACCCACTATCCACTCCTACTTCCCACTCCCACTTCCCACTACTTGTTCAATACCTCGTCGAGGTTGAACAACTCGTTCACGAGCATCGTCCAGGCGGCGAGTTCACTGGGGTCGAGGGCGGGGTCGGCCTTCGATTCACCGAAGGCGATGAGCTTGCGGGCCTCGTCGGGCTTGGCCCGGTAGTGCTGGCGGAGGTCGGCAAGGGACTGTTTGACGATGGCCAGTTCCTGCGGGCGGAAGGGCCGGGTGATGAGCCGGGCCGAGACGAAACCGATGCGGGCGTCGTCGTCCGGGGCGGCCTTGAGGGCCTTCTCGGCCAGCACGCGGGCGGCCTCGACGAACTGCACGTCGTTGAGGGTCAGCAGGGCGGCGATCGGGGTGTTGGTGCGGTCGCGGCGGACGGTGCAGGTCTCGCGGTTGGGGGCGTTGAGCACCTCCATGGCGGCGGGCGGGGCCGACCGCTTCCAGAAGGTGTACAGGCTGCGGCGGTAGAGGTTCTCGCCGGAATCCCGGCGGTAGTCGCGGGTGTTGGAGCCGATCATGGCGACGGCCTCCCAGACGCCGTCGGGCTGGTAGGGCTTGACACTGGGTCCGCCGATCTTGCGGACGAGCAGTCCGCTGGCGGCCAGGGCGTGGTCGCGGATCATCTCGGCGTCCATGCGGAAGCGGGGGCCGCGGGACAGCAGCCGGTTGTCGGCGTCCTTCTCGAGCTTCTCCTTGGTGGCCACGGCCGACTGGCGGTAGGTGGCGCTGGTGACGATCAGCTTGAAGAACCGCTTGACGTCCCAGGGTCGGGGGTCGTCGCAGCAGAGTCCGGGGGTCGGGTCGCGGAACTCGACGGCGAGCCAGTCGAGCAACTCGGGGTGACTGGGGAGCTCGCCGGCGACGCCGAAGTCGCCGCTGGTGCGGACCAGTCCGGTACCGAAGACCTCCTGCCAGAAGCGGTTGACGGTCACGCGGGCGGTCAGGGGGTGGTCCTTGTGCAAGAGCCACTTGGCCAGGCCGAGGCGGTTGCGGGGCAGGTCCTTAGGCAGGGGCGGCAGGGCGGCGGGGGTGTCGGCCTTCACCGGGTCGCGGCGTTTGTCGTACTCGCCACGGAAGAGGATATAGGCCATCGGCTCGCCGGGCCTCTCCTGCATGACGTGGGCGACCGTGCCGCGGGCCTTGATGGCCGCCTCCTCGGCTTGCAGGGCGTTGAGCCGGCCGGAGAGTTCCTTGTAGGCGGCGTCGTGAGTGGCGACCCACCAGGCGAAGAGTTCTTCCGTTTCCTGCGGGGTCCGCTTGTCGGCGGGCTTGGCGAGCAGTTCAGCGGAGCGGTGGGCCTTGCCGAGCAGGGAGACCTCCTGGTCGTCGAGCTTGCGGGAGTAGATCCGCACGTCGGCGATGCCGACGCCGTTGACGCGGGAGTCGCTGTGCCGTTGACCGATCTTGAAGGGGACCTTGGTACGGGTGGTCGATTTCAGCGTGTCAACTTGGGCGTCGGCCGGTTGGAGTTCGCCGTTGACGTAGAGGCGGACGGCGGCGGCCTTACCGGTCCCGTCGTAGACGGCGGTGACGTGGTGCCAGCGGCCGGGGGCGAGCGGCTGCCGGGCGACGACCTTGAGGGCGTCGTTGGGCCAGGAGCTGATCAGGTGCACGCCGATGCGGCCGCCTTCGAGCCACAGGTCCCAGCCGCGGTAGGCGTTACCGCTGTCCATGCGGGCGAGGACGGCCCCGGCGGTGTTACCCTGGGGCAGCCAGACCCAGGCCGAGACGCTGAAGGGCGAGTCGCGGTCGAAGTCGCCGACGTCGGCCAGTTCCGGGGAGAAGCCGGCCTTGACGGTGAAGGCCGGGCGGCCGTCGCGGGACAGGGTCCAGTCGAAGCCTTCGCGGGGGGTGAGGACCCGTTCCTTGCCGGCGACGGTGACGGTCAGCTTGCGGCCCTCGCCTTCGGCCAGCGGGGCGTGGAAGGCCAGCCCGTCGGTCGGGGCCTTGGTGACGGAGGCCTCGGGCCGGGCGGTCCTGAGCCAGTTCTCGAAGTCGGGCCGGGCCGCCGCCTTGCGGGCCTGCAGTCGCGGCGTGAGCGACTCCAGTTCCTGGACCAGTTGCTCGTACCGCGACCGGTCCTCGGGCCGGGGCACGGGGATGACCGGCGGGGTGTTCGGGACGTTCCCGTCCATGGCGTTCTGGGTGGTGTTGTTGAAGAACGCCGACAGGGAGTAGAAGTCCCGCATGCTGATCGGGTCGTACTTGTGGTCGTGGCAGACGGCGCAGCCGGCCGTCAGGCCCAGCCACACGGTGGCGGTCGTCTCGGTCCGGTCGCGGGCGTACAGGACGATGTACTCCTCGGGGATGACGCCCCCCTCGTTGGTCGTGATGTTGCAGCGGTTGAAGCCGGTCGCCACCCGCTGGTCGAGGGTCGGGTTGGGGAGCAGGTCGCCGGCCAGTTGCTCGATGGTGAACTGGTCGAACGGCTGGTTGCGGTTGAAGGCATTGATGACCCAGTCGCGGTAGGCCCAGATCTCGCGGTAGTTGTCGAAGTGGATGCCGTGGGTGTCGGCGTAGCGGGCGTAGTCGAGCCAGTAACGGCCGCGGTGCTCGCCCCAGTGCGGCGAGGCCAGGAGCTTATCGACGTACTTCTCGTACCAGGCTTCGGAGCGGTCGGCGACGAGGGCCTCGACATCGGCGGGGTCGGGCGGCAGGCCGGTCAGGTCGAGGGCGAGGCGGCGGGCCAGGGTCCGCCGGTCGGCCTCCGGGGCCGGGGTCAGGCCGACCCGCTCCAGCCGGGCCAGGATGAAGTTGTCGATCGGGTTACGGACCCAGGACTTGTTCTTGACCTCCGGCACGGGGGGCCGGCTCGGCGGGATGAACGACCAGTGGGGCTGGTACTCGGCCCCCTCCGCGACCCAGCGCTTCAGCGTCTCCTTCTGGGCCGCCGTGAGCTTCTTGTGCGACCGGGCCGGCGGCATCTGGCCTTCCCCGTCCGGGGCGAAGATCCGCCGGACCATCTCGCTCCGGTCCGGTCGGCCGGGCACGATCGCCTGGGCCTCGACGGCCGCGTCCCGTCGGTCGAGCCGCAGGCCGGCCTTGCGGGCGGCACTGTCCGGGCCGTGGCAGGCGAAGCAGTTCTCCGCCAGGATCGGTCGGATGTCCCGGTTGTATTCGAGCTTACCGGCGGGGGCCGACCCGGCGGCGGCCGGCGCGACCGGTTCGGCCGCGGCCAGCGACCGGCGACCCCCGGCCGCAGAGACCAGGGTCACGACCAGGGTGACCGGCAACAGTATGAGCGTGATTCGGGTCATGGAACAAGGCTCCCGAAGGCTGAGCATCATGGTGGGATCGTTCGGGCACACCACCCGCCGTTAACTCGCCGCCGCGTCCGGCACCGTCACGCCCGGGTCGTCACGCCCGGGCCGTCACGCCTGGCACCGTCACACCCGCTGAAGTCGCGGCCGCTGAAGTCGCGGCCGACGAAGTCACCGCCGCTGATCCGGTCAGGTTGGCCGTCACCCGGGTCCAGTAGGTCACGCCGGAGCGGATGTGGGCGGCCATCGCCCGCGTGGCGGATTTCGGGTCGGCCGCGAGAAGCGCCTCGGTGATCGCCAGGTGCTCGCGGGCTTCGACGGCGAGCCGGTGGAAGTCGTGGCGGGCCAGCTCGAGGTCCCAGGTCACGTCGCGGAAGGTGCGGAAGAGAATCCGCAGGCGGGCCAACTCGGCCGCCAGGAAGGCGTTGCCGCACGACTCCCGGATGAGTTCGTGCAGGCGGCTGTCCAGTTCGCGGGCGCGGGCGACGGCGGCCGGGTCGGCGGGAGCGGCGGCCAGTTGCCGGATCGCCGCGTCCAGGGCCTCGACTTGCCGGCGGTCGGCCCGACGGGCGGCCCCGCGGACCGCCTCGCACTCCAGCAGCTTACGCACCTGGCACACCTCCCGCACGTCCCGCGGCGTCACCGCCCGGACGACGGCCCCGCGGTTCGGCAGCAGGTCGACCACCCCCATGCCGTGCAGTTCGATCAGGGCCTCGCGGATCGGGGTGTGGCTGACGCCGAACCGGCCGGCTAGTGCCTCCGTCACCAGCCGCTGCCCGGCCCGGAGCCTGCCGTGAAAAATATCGGTCAGAATGACCTGCACCACGGTCTGCCGACGCCGACCATGATCAAACGGGATCGCATTCGCGGGGCGGTCGTGCATCGCGGCGGAGGGGGGAGTGCCAGGTGGGTTAACGTCATCGTAGCGGCCGCCAGCCACCCCGGGCAAGCAAATTCTACAGAATTTCCCCTTCCGCCCCGCACCGCCCGTTGCCGCCCGCCACCGTCCGCCGCCACGCGCTGCCATCCGGCACCGCCCCGCACCACCCAGCCTAGCCCCCACGGTGCGTTCGCGCCGGTCTCCACCTCTGCACCCCGCCCGCCGCTGCAGGCCACACCGGTGCAAGACGACCGCCGTTCGGCCAAGCCCTCGACATTCCAGGCCGGTGGTTCATGTGCAAACAGAAGTTTCAGGTTAAGGTCACAATACCCCGGTTCGTTTCTCTGCGCGGCAAGAATCCTCACCATTGTCTCATCACCAGCGGCCCGGGAATGCACTAAACTTCCCCCGATACTTGTCCCACTTGAGCGACGGCCGGGCGGCTCGGGACGAGATTACCCGTGGCCCCCGCTTCTCCCATCGGCACTCCCCGTCAGCTTCTCCGACGGGCGAGGGGCTGTCACCACGATGGGTACCCTTCCCCACGACCGGACCGGAGGCCCTGGCCTTGGCGACCAGCACCCGACTACCGCAGCTCAACTCCCCGTTCCTGGTGGCCGTTCGCAAGAGTGGGCTGCTGACCCCTGACGATCTGATCGCGGTGCTGGCCCGGTCCGGCTTGGACCCGTCCAAGGCCGACCCGATCCAGGTGGCGGCCCTGCTGGTCCGTCAGAAGCTGCTCACGAAGTTCCAGGCGATGCAACTTCTGCACGGCCGGACGCGGGGCTTCGTGCTCGACCAGTACAAGATCCTCGACGGCATTCGTCAGGACCGCGTCGGCATGGTCTTTCTGGCCGAGAACGCGCGCAAGGAACGGGTGGCGGTGAAGGTGCTGCCGACCGACCGGACTTCCGACCCGATGATCCTCAAGGCGTTCCTGCAGGAGGTGCGGGCCGCCCGCAAGGCCGACCACCCCAATATCGCCCGCATACTCGACGTGGGCTGTCACCAGGGGACGTACTTCGTCGTGTCTGAACATGTGCCGGGACCGACGTTCGACAAGCTCGTGACCGAGCAGAAGCCGCTGCCCCCGCACACCGCCGCCCAACTGATCGCGCAGGCGGCCGTCGGCCTGAACGCGGCCCACCAACTCGGGCTGGTACACCGGGACATCAAACCGGCCAACCTGGCCCTGCTGCCCGACCGCCGCGTGAAGCTGATCGACCTGGGCCTGACGCACATGCTGGAAAACCCTTGGGCCCGGGTCACCCGGCGGATCAGCACCAAGGAGTATGCCGAGGAGATCGCCCACATCGCCCCGGAGCAGGCCTGGGGCTGCGAGATCGACGCCCGCAGCGACGTCTACAGCCTCGGCTCGACGTTCTACTACCTGCTCACCGGGCAGGTGCCGTTCCCGGGCCTGGCCCCGACGATGATGGCGGAACGGCAACTGCGGGGCATCCCCGCCCCGTCACGGGTGCGGCCGGGCATACCCCGGGAGATCGACGCCATCGTCTGCAAGATGGGGGCCAAGGACCCGCACGAGCGCTACCCGACCGCCCGGGAGGTGGTGATCGCCATGCACGCCTGGCTGCCGCTCGAGCAGTGGCAGGCCCTGGGGATCGCGACCGAGCCGGCTGCCCCCCCGACGCCCACGCCGACGCCCACGCCGACCCCCACCCAGACGCAGACGCCACGGACAAAGCGTGGGTTCCTGGCCCGGCTCTTCGGCTGGTGAGCCTCCCGGCAGTTCCGCCGTGCCCGACCTGCCCGACCCGACCGACCTGCCCGACCCGACCGATCGGCTCCTTCGTCGTGCCACGCCGTTGGACCGGTATTGAACCGGTAGCCGGGAGTATGGGCGGGCGGTCCGGATCCGTCTCTACCGGCGCCGCAGCACGACTGACAGACCGACCCCGCTGAACAGGAGCAGGGCGGCCGCGGTCAGCATGAACCGGGTCGCCCCGGTGCCCCACGGCCCCTTGGCCAGGTCGATGAGCACGGCCGTCAGCAGCATCGCCACGCCGTTGAAGCACTTGATCACGAAGTTGTACACGCCGAAGTACATGCTGACGGCCCCCTTCTCGTCGGGGCCGACGCAGGCGGTGATCGCCTCGGCCTCCAGGGCCAGCAACACGGCGATCATCGGGCCGCAGGCGGCGAACAGCAGCGAGGCGGTGAGGAACGGCGTATGAACGACCGCCGTCCCCACGACCAGGCTGCACAGGACATACACGCCCCCGAGTACCAGCGAGGCGAGCAGCAGCGCCTTCCACCACCCGAGCTTCGCGGACAGTTTGGGCGAGAAGTAGAACATCGGCACCGAGGTGAGCAGGAGCGGCCCGAGCATCAGGGCCACGTCGGCGTCGGTGCCGCCGAGCAGGTCGCGGGCCACGAACGGGGCGGCCGCCGTCAGCACGGTGAACGACATCTGCGAGCCGACCAGCAGCACGAGCAGGGCCACGAAGCGGCGGTTCCGGAACGAGCCGGCGAAGGTCCGCAGCAACTCGCCGAGTGTCGGCGTCGAGTGGGTCACCGGGCGGACCGCTTCGTCCTTCGGGGCGGCGTAGAGCGGGGCCAGCATGCAGGCGAACGAGACCAGCCCGATGACCACCGCCGCGTCCCGGTAGCCCAGGGCCTCGATCACCAGCGGGGTGACCACGAAGCCGGTGATCGTGGCCAGGATCAGCCCCAGCCCGAGCATGTTGGAGAGGGAACGGCGGCCCTCCTCCGTCTGACCGAAGTCCTCGACCAGGGTCCAGTACGGGATGGCGTACACCGTGTAGCCGACGAAGAAGACGAACAGCCCGCTGACCAGCAAGACCCAGCGGACGGTGAGCGACATCGATTCGGCCGGGCAGAACGTCAGTGCCAGACCGACCGGGGCGAGGAAAGCCGTCGCTCCGATCAGTGCCTGCCGCTTCCGCCCCCGGCTCACCCACCAGTCGCTCAGCCCGCCGGCCATCGGGTCGGTGATCCCGTCGAAGATGCGGAAGCCGAGGAACACCGTCCCGACGCTGGCCGCCGCCAAGAGCGTGGCGTCACCGGCTGGGCTGTCCACGAATTTCAGCACCCACTGGTACAGATAGCGGGTCAGCAGCATGACCCCGAACTGGCCTAGCATGTACAGCAACTGTCGTCGCGCGGTCATCGGTTCGGCCCGGGCTTGCCAAGGGGCTAAGGGGTTCAAGTGAAGATCGGCTGTTGAACGGCCGGTACGCTACGGTAAAATGACCCAAAAGTCGATCAATATCTTGCGGTCCGTCCCGAATACCGCTTTCAGCGGGGTGTCATCGCCCGATTCCCGGCCGTTCCTACCTCCACGAGGGTAACGCCATGTCCATGTCCATCGACGAAATCAAGAAGCGGTTCGTCAACGAGATCAAGCTGCGGGCCTACGACGACAAGTACATCGACAAGAACGAGGAGCGGGAGATCCTGCAGATCGCCATCCAACTCGGGGTCAGTATCGACAGCGCCCGGGCCGCCCTCGTCCAGGTCTGCGACGAGAATAGCTTCGTCATGGAGTCGCAGCTCCTCAAGCAGATCAAGGACCAGGTCGAGGCCGCCGCCGGCAACGACGGCAAGATCGATCAGAAGGAATTCGAGATGATCTTCTCGACCGTCAAGCGGTCGGCCCAGGGCAAGAAGAACGACCGGGAGATCAAGAAGATGATCGTCCAGGTCATGGAGGATAGCGGCAATAACAAGGTGAAGACCGGCTGGTTCAGCGACTGGTACTCGGCCCTGAAGAGGGAACTCGGCATGGCCTGACGACCGGTGGCGGGTCCGCGGCGGACGCGCCCCCGCCGCCGCCCCCTCTTACCGTCGTTACCCCTGTCGTTCCTCCTGCTGTTCCTGCTGCCGACTAAGCCCAGAAGGCCAAGCTCGGGAGGCGTCCGCACCACGCCGCAGGCGCGGGACCGCCCAGAACACGCCCCCCGAAGCTACAAGAAGCCCCGTGGCGACCCCATAAGCCCCGCATCTCAGAACAGCCGCCCGCGTCGGTCGGTGTTGGCCAGTTCGCTCATCAACTTCCGCTGGGGGGAACTCACCGGGTAGTCGGCCAGTTCTTTCGGGTCCAGCCACTTCGCCTCGGCATAAAAACCGGGGACGAATTCTCCGGCCAGCGCGACCGCCTCGACACACACGAGGGTGATTCGGAAGCGGGTCACGCCGTGGGTCAGGGTCAGGACGCGCTCGCCCGGCTGCACGTCGATCCCGGTAAGCCCCTTGGCCGCGCGGACGGCCGCCGCCGGCAGGGTCTCGTCGGCGGACCTCTCGGCGTGCGGCACCTCCCACATATTCTGCCAGCGGTCCGCATCGTCCCGCCGCCGACAGAGCAGCACCTTCGCCCCGCGACGAACGACGACGCCGACCTCGTTGACGGCGGTCAGGGCTGCCTGCTTTTTCGGGGGAGGAATCGACTCCTGCCGGCCGTCACGGCGGGCCACGCACCGGTCGGCGAGCGGGCAGCGGCCACAGTCCGGCCTGGTGGGGGTACAGACGAGGGCCCCCAGTTCCATCAGGGCCTGGTTGAAATCGCCGACCCGGGAGTCGGGCAGCACGGCCTCGGCCGCGGACCACACCCAGGCCTTGCCGGCCCCTTCCCGGGGGTCACCCCGGTAGCCGAACAGACGAGACAGGACCCGCAAGCTGTTGGCCTCGACGATCGGCAACTTGCGGTCGAACGCCTGCGACAGTACCGCCCCGAGGATGTACCGCCCGACCCCCGGCAGGGAGGCCCAGACAGCGGGGTCGTCGGGCAGAGTCCCGGCATGGTCGGCCAGGAGCCGCCGGGCGGCCGCGTGCAGGTGACGGGCCCGGCGGTAGTAGCCCAACCCTTCCCAGAGCTTGAGGACCTGTTGTTCGTCGGCGGCAGCGAGGGCGGCGACCGTGGGGAAGGCGGCCAGGAAGCGGGTGAAGTACGGCACGACCGTGGCCACAGTGGTCTGTTGGAGCATGACCTCGCTGACCCAGATGGCGTAGGGGTCGCGGCTGCGTCGCCACGGCAGGTCACGGCGGTGGGCGTCGAACCAGCGGAGGAGCGGGGGGGCGATGTCCGAGGGCGGGGGGTCGGCAAGGCTCGGCCGGTCGGGTCGGTTCGGCATGCAGCAGAGGGGCAAGGGGAGGGCAAAAAGTCGGCGAGCCGACGACGGTCGTCGCCGGCTCGTGTCGTGTCGTGGGGAATGACCGACCCGCGAAGCCGCTCGCGGGACGTTGACGTTAGAGCGGGTCGGTCACTTGGGCCGCCGCATCATCTTCCGCAGGATGTCGTTGGCCGCGTTCGACATCTCCTCGCGGGTCTGGGCGAGCTTCTTCTTCTCCTCGCCGGGCTTCGGCGGGGTCGGCTTCTGTTCCCCCCCGGAGAGGAAGGCTGGCATTTCCATGACGGTGCTGCCTTCCGGTACGCCGCCGCCGTTGTCGTCCATTTCGAGGAGCATGGCGGCCACGCGGTCGTTCTCGTCTTCGTCCGACTCCGACGGCGGTGCGGGAACCGGCGGGGTCTTGGTCGCGGGGACGCGCAGGGCCGGTGTTTCCTGAGAACCGCTCGAGGTGCCGGCAGGCTTGGCGGGGCGGGCCGGGTTGGGGGTGGCGTCGCGGGGGGTGGCGGTCTTGGAACCAGCCGCGGTCACGGCCTTGAGGGCGGCCAGGGCCGGCGATTCTTTTCCGGGCGGCGGGGTGGCGTCGGACTGCGGGGCCGGCCGTTCGATGACCACCGTGAAGTCGAGCGGCCCGATCTGGAGCGACGCCCCGTCCTGAACTTCCGTCTCGGCGGCGGTGATCAACTCGCCGTTGACGACCGTGCCGTTGGTACTTCCGAAGTCCTTGACGACGACCCTGCCGTCGCGGATCAGCAGTCCGCAGTGACGCTTGCTGACGGCTTGGCTGGCCGGCCGCAGGTGGCATTGCGGGTCACGGCCGATCAGAAACTGTGCCACGGATATCGGTATCTCTCGGCCCTGATGAACTCCCGACGCGACGACCAATTTCACCTTCATGGATGGCCCCGCTTGTGACGTGAACGGGGGTCGGCACCGGACCCGGCTAAGGGTTCGGCCCGACCCGCTGAACCGTGAACGGCCCGTGTTCGTATTGCCCGCGGGAGATGGATGGAGTCGCCCGCTTGGTTGTACGTCCGCAATCCCATTGTACTCCACGGTGGCACTGGGGCCACGGTGACGAGTTCATAATCCGGTGAACTTCTGATGAAATAAGTGTGGCTGTGGCGAGTCGGATCAGGCGGTCCGCACAGCTTGTCTACCACTATACCGACGCACGGGTCATGATCAATGCAACAATCCGTAATTCGTGACGCCGTTCATCACGGCCCGCCGAAGAACCGGCCGGGGCGGGTGCGGCTGTGTCCGCCGCCGACCGCAGCACCGACCGCAGCACCGACCCGGCCGCCGACCGCAGCACCGACCCCACCAGCAGCCCCGCTTCTAACCCCGCGGCTCGCCCTGTTGGTCGCCCTGTGGCTCGCCCCGGTCATCGGCTGCGGCGGGGAAGACGTCACGCCAGCAGGCGGGACGGCCCAGCCACACGCCGGGGCTTCGCTGCTCTTCTGGTGTCCTGAACCGGCCTTCGCGGAAGCCGTCCGACCGGCGGTGCAGAGCTGGGCGACGCGGACCGGGGCGCGTGTGACCCTGCGGACCGACCCGACGATGCCCGAGGAGGCGGACGTGGCGGTGATCGCGAGCGCCGAATTGGGGAGTTGGGCCGAACGCGGGGAACTCACCCCGGTGCCCGTGGACCTGCGCGCCGCCGACCACCCGTTCCAGTGGAATGCCGTTCTTCCCCCCTACCGGGAGCAACTGATCGAGTGGGGCGGGCAGGCCCGGGCGATCCCCCTGAGCGGCGACGGCTACGTCGTGGTCTACCGGGCCGACCGCCTGACCGACCCGAAGGTGGTGGCGGCGTTCCTGAAGCGGACCGGGAAGCGACCGGCCGAACCGAGCAGTTGGGAAGACTTCGCCGCCCTCGCCGCGACCCTCACCGCCCTCGACGGTCAGCCCGCGCTACCGGCCCTGACGGGGCGTGAGGCGGCTGACCTCTTCTTCCGCGTGGCGGCCTGCTATGACCGACCGGCCAGGAACGAATCCGGCGTGGCCGACCCCGACGACACGACGAGCGCCCTCTCGTTCCAGTACGCCCTGGCCTCGGCCGCGCCCCGACTGGAGACGGCGGGGTTCAGGGCGGCAGCGAACTGGCTGGCCGGCCTGGCCTCCGAGAAGTGCCTGCCCGCGCCGGTCGAGGCCAGCGACCCGGTCGCAGCCCTGGCCGACGGCCGGGCCTGCATCGCGGTACTCTCGCTCGCCCAACTCGACCGCCTTCCCCGCGACAACGGGCAGGTCCCCGCCCGCTTCGGGGTCGCCGCCCTACCGGGAAGCCGGTCCTTCACCGACCCCCGCTCCGGTCAACTGGTGTCGGCCACCGGGGTGAACTACATCCCCTACTTTGCCGGCGGTCGGCTCGGCGTCGTCCGCACCCGCTGTGCCCGACCCGAGGCCGCCTTCGACCTCCTGGCCGACCTCGGCGGTCCGACCCGCAGCCTGGAGATCATCAGCACCCCGGGCCTGGGTGCCGGACCGTTCCGCACCACCCACCTCGACCAGGAGCGGTTGCTGATCTGGCTCGGCTACGGCTTCGACCCGGCCCGCTCGACGGCCCTGCTGACGGCGCTGCGGCAGTACGTCCGCGTCGAGGTGAAGAACCCGGCCTACGGCCTTCGGGTACCGCACCAGCAGGAATTGTCCGCGGCGGCGGCCCGGGTCATCGGCCAGATCGCCGCCGGGACCGTCCCCGCCGAGGCCGGCCTACCCGCCCTGCGCACGGCCTGGGAGACGATCGACGCCCGGTTCCCGCGGGACGCCCGTCAGCGCTGGCTCCGGCTGTCGGTCGGCGTGAACTGAACGGACCTGACCCGGTCGGCAGAAACCGAAACCGGAGCCGAACGGCCGGCGGGGTGGTTCGCGAGCCAGACACGGACACAGCGGCTCAGCAGCCGGGCGGCGGCCGGCGGTCCCGGTCAGAGTTCGGGCATCTTGCCGGCGAGAATGTCCTGTTCCCATTCCTCCTGAAGCGGCCAGGAGACGGCACAGGTCCCGAAGTCGGCCATGTACTGGTACTTCGTCAGCCGGTCGATGGCCAGTTGCAGGACCTCACGGTCTTTGCGGAAGACCGGCCCGTGGCTGGGCAAGAGGAACTCGGCGTCGTCGTCGCGGATGCGTGTCAGGGACTGGATGAAGCTGGGGATGTGGGAGCCGTGGTGGGCGTCGATGGCCCCGACGCAGCCGTCCCGGTAGATGTTGTCGCCGCTGAAGAGCAGGTTGCCAAGCTTGAAGCTGAGCTGACCGGGGGTGTGGCCGGGGGTGTGCCAGACCTTCAGCTTCAACTTGCCGATCTTGATCTCGTCCCCCTCCTTGAGCTTCACGTCGATCTTGCAGGGGGGCATGCCGCCCTTGATCTGGAACCCCTGGGCCGGGATGCTGGCATAGGTCTCGACGGCGTCGCCGGCCTCGATGACGGCAGCGGCCCGCGGGTGGGCCGCCGTCTTCGCCTTGAGGCGCTCCCGCGCCCGGGCCAGACCCTGCACGTGGTCGGCGTCGGCGTGCGTCGCGATCAACAGCTTGCACTTCGACAGCGGAAAGTCGAGCTTGCGGAGCAGGTCGATCACCTCGTCGAGGGTGTCCTGTTCGCCGACGTCGATCAAGGCCCACTCGGTGCCGCCGTCGATGACGTACAGGTTCACCCCGAACACCCGGCCGGCCTGAAGGTTCAGTTCGATCACGCCGGGGAACAGGTACTTCCGATCGAGCATGCCGGACTCCGCTGGGGAACCTGCGTACATCTTAGCCCGACCGCCGCCGGTTTCAACGCGCCCGGCCAGCCGATACCCGCCCAGACTCGCCACGCTCGCCCCACTGCGGGAAGAGGAACCGGCCCGACCGGGGGCTGGAACCGGGGACCGGAACGAGGCCGGACCTGAACTGGGAACCTCCCCGGGCGTCGCGTCGCCGCGGGTCGGACAAGGCGTGTTCACCGGTGGACAGGGGATGTCCGCCCTCGGCCATGAGGACCGCGAAAACCCCGCCGTCTTCACGCCGCTGACCCTCCCGGCATCCGAGTTGCACGGTCGCCCGGCGGTGCGGCCGGCCACTGCCATCCGCCCCAGCCCTCGAGTGACCGACTGACCTGCGGTCGGATCAACTGACCTCCTTGCCTTGGAAGGATGAGGAACCGGCCATGTCCCCCCGCCGAGCCTTTACCCTGATCGAACTGCTCGTCGTGATCGCGATCATCGCCGTGCTGATCGGCCTACTGCTGCCGGCGGTGCAGCGGGTGCGGGAGGCGGCCGCCCGCAGCCGCTGTCAGAACAACATCAAGCAACTGGCCCTGGCGGTTCACAACTTTGAATCGGCCCACGGGCACTACCCGCCGAGCATGTACGCCCCGGTCGGGGCGACGTTCACGACCAACAACGGCTCGTGGTCGGTACACGGCCGCATCCTGCACTTCATCGAGCAGGGGAACGCCGGGGTGCGGGTGAACCTGGAGCTGGCCTGGGACCTGCAACTGGCGACCGGGGTGCCGCAGTCTCGTATCCCAGTCTTCCTGTGTCCGAGCGAGGTCAACGACCGGGTGCGGACCAACGCCGCCGGGCCGTACGTGTATCCCCTGAACTACGGCTTCAACTTCGGCACCTGGCTGGTCTGGAACCCGGCCACCGGGCAGGGGGGTGACGGCGTGTTTTTCCCGAACGCCCGGCTGGGTCCGACGGCGATCAGCGACGGGCTGAGCAACACGCTGATGGTCGCGGAGGTGCGGGCCTTCACCCCCTACAGCCGCAACCTGGCCGCCCCCGGCCCGCCGCTGCCGCCGGCCGACGCCGCCGCCGTCGCCGCCCTGGTCGCCGCCGCCCCGGACAAGAAGATGGGGGTGGACATCAACAGCAACACCGGGCACACCGAGTGGCCGGACGGTCGCGTCCATCACAGCGGCTTCACGACCGTGCTGACGCCGAACACCGCCGTCGCCTCCGGCATGCCCGGCGTACCGAACTGGGCCGACGTGAACCTGATGCAAGAAGGCCGCAGTGCCACGATCCCCAGCTACGCGGCGATCACCGCCCGCAGCTACCACCCCGGCCTGGTCAACGTGGGCCTGATGGACGGGTCGGTCCGGTCGGTCCGCGACGGCATCGACCTGGCGACGTGGCGGGCCTTGGGCACCCGCAGCGGCGGCGAGGTCCTCGGCAGCAACTGGTGACCCTCAGCCCGGTCAACCTCAGCCCGGAGAACCCCGACCAAACCCGGGGAACCCCGACCACTGGTGAACTTCAACCCGGCGAACGACTTCAGGCGAGCGGTCGGCAGCCGTGGTCGCGGCCCCGCCCCGGCCGACCGGCCCGCGACCGGTCCCAGCCCGGCGTTACTTCCGCTCTCGCGCCGGCTTGCGGCCAACGGTGGTGTACTGGTGGACCCGTTCTCATGGGCAGACTGGTGGACCCGTTCTCGTGGGCAGCCCGGAACGAACTCACATCCCGGTCTCACTTCCGCTTCAGGCCGGCGGTGGTGAACGTGTCCGGGGCGAAGACCGGGTTCGGCACCGGGTCGCGGAAGTAGTAGGCGGCCAGCAAGGCCCCGTCGGGCCGGTACAATTCGGTGCCCAACTGCATCCACGTCTCGACGTCGATCATGACGCGGACCCGTGTGAACCCCTCGCGGGCCACGGTCTGGGGGTCGGTATCCGGTCGGCCGCCGATCTCGAACGAATCGACCTCCGGGGCGTCGCAGGACCGCTCGACGATGTAGCAGAGGCGACCGCCGACCTCGGGGACCGGTTTTTTGCCCTGGTACTTGGTGCGGAGGGTGCCGGCCTGCTGCCGCTGCTTCCAGGCGGTGTAGGTGCGCAGGGTGCCGCGGTAGATGCCGGCGTCTCGCAAGCAGTACCGTGACTGACCACGGGCCAGGGGGTCGGCCGCCGGGACGGCACTGATACTCAGCAGGGCGGTCGGCCGCCACGTCACGACCTTGCCGTCGGTCCCCTCCGGGCCGGGCCGTTCGCTGTACAAGGCCCCACGGATCTCCGAACCGAGGAACTGCCGACTGCCCGACCGCCACTTCATCAGCACCTCGATGCAGTGCCTGCCGTCCTCGTCCGGCACATCGCCGCGGACGTACAGGGAGATCACCTCCTCGGGCGGCTCCCGGGGCGGCGGCGGTTCACCCCGCACCCGCTCCTTCTTGACCAGGGTCACGGCCAGGCCGTTCCTGACCTCGCGGGCATAGCGGGCCAGGCACTTCTCGAGCATGGCGACCGCATCGGTCCGTACCAGCGTCTCGTACTCGTCCCCGGCGGGGAGCGGCTGGCGGTCGTCGACGGTCTCCTGCACGTCCGCCAGGGGCGGCGGGGTGCGCACGAACCGGCCGTAGAAGCCGGCACCCAATCCGAACAGGGCGAGTACGGCCAGCAGCCAAGGTAGGCGTCGGGGCATCCGTGACACTCGTACTCGTAAAAGGCAAGGCGACCGACACAATCTAGGACCGCGACCGCCCGAAAACAATCCCCGTACCACCGGCCCGGCAGCGATTCGCATGACCACCTCGCTCTCGCGTCCGGTGGGAAGGCCCCGGCCGGCCCCGCTTGCCGGAACCACCGGGTACTGCAGTTGACCGACCAGACGACCGATATTATCTGGTACGCCGGAAATTGCGACGCGGACCGGTGGCGGGTGCGACATGAGGCGGTTCATCCTGCTGACGTTGATCGCGGTCGGACTCGGGGCCACGGTCACCAGTGCCGGTTCGACCCGCTTCGGGCGGCGGGTCCGCTCGCAGTCCCCGCAACCGGCCCGACCCACGGCGACCGAGGAGTACCGCACGCACTGCACCGGCTGGACGTCGGCCGGGGGGAAGGAGCCGGTCCCGGAGACGCGGCCGCTCGTCTGGGTCCTCGACGGGGCCGGCGACCTGAAAGGTTGCTCCAACGCCCTCGGCTCGGTCAACTCCTTGACCGGCAACCCCGTCGAACTGAGCGTATTCCCCTGGTCGCACGGCTACCGTCGGCTCCTGAGGGACCAGACCGACATGGCCCACGCCCGGACCCAGGGGGTGCGACTGGCCGCGGCCATCCTGGCGCGGCAGGCCCAGGAACCGGGCCGGCGCGTCGTCGTGGTCGGCCACAGTGCCGGCTGTGCGGTCGCCCTGGCCGCCGGCGACGCCCTTCCCGACGACGTACTCGATCGCGTCATCCTGCTGGCCCCGAGCGTCTCGACCGGCTACGACATCCGGCCGACGCTACGCTCGGCCCGCGAGGGGGTCGATGTGTTCTGCAGCACCCAGGACTGGGTCGCACTCGGGTTCGTGATCCGCATCGTCGGCACGACCGACACGCGGTCGTCGTCGGCCGCCGGCCGCTGGGGGTTCCAGCCCCGTGGGCCCAACTCCCTCAGCCCTCTCGAAGCCTCACGCCTGCGCCAGCACTTCTGGTCCCCCGAGCTGGCCTGGACCGGTCACACCGGCGGGCACCACGGCATGCACGCCCCGGAGTTCGTCAAGACCTACCTGCTGCCGCTGCTGGTCGGCAACTGAAGCCGCGTCGCCTGCCGACGGCGGACCCGGAGGGTGTGACGTGCGAGCCTGTCGCTGGTTCCTGGCCCTGATCGCCACCCTTTCCGCCCCGGCTGCGGCCGTTGCCGTGGCCCCGGCCCGATCGACTCGACCCGCGCCGGATCAGCCCGCGCCGGATCAACCCGCGCCGCATCAGCCCGCTCCAGATCGGCCCGCCGAGCTTCCCCCGCTGCTCAAGCCCCCCGCCGAGCTTCCCCCGCTGCTCAAGCCCCCCGCCGATACACCACAGGCCCCGCCCGTTTCGGCCCCGCGGGGACCGGTCGCCGACTACGACCACCACCACCTCTACCTGCCCCGCGAACTGCCCCGAGTCGGCCCGCGGCCGCCCGAAACCTGCCGCCCCCTCGGCCGCTGGTGGGTCAACCCCGCGCTGGAACTCGCCTGGACCGCCACCCATCCGGTATCCGGTCCGGTACGGTTGCAACCGGCGACCCCGGCCGGCAGACTTCCCGGACTGGTCCTCGCCAGCGGCGGCCACACCCCGGACGACTTCCGGCCCGGCTTCTCTCTCGGCGTCGGGCGCTTCCTGGGCGACACCCACACGCACGCCCTGGACGCCAACCTCTTCTTCACTTCCGACGGTGCCCGCACCCTCGACGGGTTCGCCCCCGGACTGCTGGTCACCTTTCCCGCGGGAAGCGGTCGATCTCCTCCCCGGCTTCTGGCCGTCCCGCCCCCCCTCGACCGCCACCTGGTCGGCACCTTCCCGGCCACACTGGCGAGCCGGTTCCTCGCGGCCGACACCAACTACCGCCACAACCTCCTCTGCACGCCGACCGGTCGGCTCGACGCCCTGACCGGCTACCGCTTCGCCCACCTCCAGGACGAACTCTACCTCGGCGAGCCACACGAACCGGGGCGAGGCGAGTACCGCTGGAACCGCCTGACGGCGTCGAACCCGTTCCACGGCGGACAGGTCGGCCTGGCCGGGGAGTACCGCGGCCGGAAGTGGTACCTCGGGGCGACCGCCACCACCGCCTTCGGGGCCGTCTTCCCCGACGTCTCGGCCACCGGGCTCTTCGTCACCGCTCAAGCGGTCGAGGGTAGCCGATTCGCCCGCCTCGCCGCCCTGACCGCACCCAACCGGACGTGGTTCGCCGTCCTGCCGTCGGTGAGCCTCGTCACCGGCCGGGCCTTCGGCGAGCACCTGCGGGTCTTCACCGGCTACTCGTTCCGTTACCTCAGCCGCGCCACCCGTCTCGGCGAGGTGCTGAACCCCGCCGTCACGTCCGTCCCCGTCGACGACTTCTGGGTCCAGTCCCTCAGTCTGGGACTGGAGCTGCGGTACTGATCAACTTGCGGTACTAATCTACTGCGGTGGCGATCGGTCGATGACACCGCGGTGTCATTGCTTCGGCAGTGAGCGAAGGCGGGCGAGGGCGGCGGGGTCGGCGGTCAGGTCGTAGACGCGGACACACCCGCCGGGGGAGGCGAGCGGCGCGCGGTCGCGGAGCCAGGCGTAGGTCCGCGGCTCGTTCAGGTACAACCCGAGCAGGTGATTGACACTGACGGCGACGACGTGACGCGGGGCCTCGGCGGGGATCGCTTCGCCGCCCGGAGGACCGACGCGGCCGTAACCCGGTAGCGGACGGTAGCGGATGCCGTGCGCCTCCGGCCGGTCGGTCCCGAAGTAGCCCAGATAGACCACGTCCAGGCCGTTGGCGTCCATCCACCGCTTGAGCGCGGGCAGCCCCTGCCCCCAGTCGAGGTTCGAGTCGGCCAGGTACTTCGCCCCGTTCGCGGGCGGGCCGACGAGTTCCGAGAACGACGTGAGTTCGTACGGGCTGGCACGCCCGGCCGCCGCCACGCACAGGGTCAGACACACGACGGCCAAGACAGCTCGGACCGCCGAGCGTGCCCCGGGCCGGAGCAGGCCGGCGGCGAGCAGGTACAGGAACGGGAAGCACGGCAGCACCAGCCGCACCCCGAGGTTCACGCGGGAATACGAGGCCAGAACCAGGAACACCAGCGGCGGCACGACGAGCCACACCCCACAGCCCGACGGCGACGTCCGGCTCGCCGGTGACACCGCACCGACACAAAAGACTCGTGACACCGCGGCGACACAAATGACCCGTGACATCCCACCTTCACGGCCGACCGGTGACACTATACCGACGCGGCCGAACAGTGACACCGCACCGACACTCACCGCGAGTAGAAGCCCGAGAGGTATCTTGAGCGGCACCGCGACCAGGAAGTAGTGGTACCAACCGGTGCGGGACACTTCCCCGTTCAGGTAGGCGATGCCGTCGCCGTGCGAGCCACGGGTGAGTTGGAACTTCAACCCCCGGCCCCACTCGGGGAAGTGCAGGAATGCGTAGGTCGCCGCCGTCGTGACGAGGGCGATCAGACCGAGCCGAAGGGCGAACTCGGCAAGCGGTAGTAAACCACCCGGTCGCGGACCGCCCGGCTGAGGACCGCCTGGCCCCGGACCGCCCCCCTTGCGTTCCGGGAGCGTGAGGCGGCCCCCCCGGCGGACGAACACGGCCCCGGCCAGCACCAGCCCGGCCACCAGGCCGACGGCCGAGAACTTCGCCCCCAGGGCCAACCCCAGGGCGGCCCCGCAGCCGACGAGCAAGCCGCGGGTCGGGTTCCCCGCATACTCCCACAGCAGGTAACACGCCAGGAAGCCGAATAGTGACACCCCGATGTCAGTGGACAGGACGCACGACAGGGCCAGCAGCGTGGGGTCGGTCGCGGCGAAGGCGACCCCGGCCAGCCCGGCCCACGCCGACCGCCACACCCGGTACGCCACCCCGCCGACCAGCAGCACCAGGCCGCACCCCAGCGCGAGGTTCACCCGCCGGGCCGGGTCGAGGAGTGAACGCGGCGACACCCCGGATTCGTACAGCCAAGCGTCGGCGACGGCCCAGTGGTTCCCCCGCGTGGCCTCCGCGACCGCGTGCGGGAACGGCGGCGTGTCCGTGAACAGCAGCGGGGCGGCCCACAAGAGCTTCAGCAGCGGCGGGTCTTCCCGGTTCAACCCGAACTCCCCGGCCGTCCAGTAGCCGTACCCCGCGACGAGGTGAACGCCCTCGTCGAACGTCGGCCCGTTGGCGGCGATGAACCGCTCCCCCCGCCACCAGAACCAGGCGACGAGGGCCAGACCGAGGACCGAGGCGAGGGCCAGGGCCAGACGCGGGTGGGGGGACATCCGTCAGGCTCCGGTGCGAAACCCGACAGGCTCCGGTGCGAAACCCGACAGGCTCCGGTGCGAAACCCGAAGCGGACCGGGGACGAAAGCGGACCGGGCGGGTGCCATGCGGCCGACGCTACGCCGCCGGACGGGTCAGAACGCGGCCCGGTAGATCTCCAGGATTTCGCCCTCGTGCCGGGGCATCCGCGGGTTCACCCGCATCAGCCGTTTGATGGCGAAGGCCTTGGCGGCGAAGCCCGGCAGCATGTCTTCGGTCACGCCCAGGTCGCGCAGCCGCTGCGGGATGCCGATGTCGCGGCGGAGCTGTTCGATGAATTCGATCGCCGCCACCGCCTGCCGGGCCGGGTCGTCGTGCGGTGGCACTCCCAGCAGCGTGCCGATCTCGGCGGTGACCTTCACCCGCTTCGGCAGGTTGAACCGCATGACGAACGGGAGCAGCAGGCCGTTGCCGGCCCCGTGCGAGACGTGGACCGCCCCGCCCACGGGGTACTCCATGGCGTGGACGAGGGCGACGCCGGCGTTGGAGAACGCCAGCCCGCCCAGGGTCGCGGCCAGGGCCATGCCGTCGCGGGCTTCCAGGTCGTTGCCGTCGGCCACGGCCCGCTTCAGGTACCGGGCGACGAGGCGGATCGCCTCGCGGGCCATCGCGTCGGCCAGGGGGTTCTTCCCCTGGTACACGCTCCTCTCGCCGCTGGGCAGCGGGAACTCGTCGTTATCCACGGCACAGAAGCCTTCGATGGCGTGCGTGAGGGCGTCGATGCCCGAGTCGGCCGTGACCTTCGGCGGGCAACTCACGGTGAAGAGCGGATCGACGATCGCGAAGGTCGGTCGCAGGAACGGGCTGAGGCACGACACCTTGATGTGGTTGGCGGTGTCGGTGAACACGGCGGCGGCCGACACCTCGGACCCGGTCCCGGCCGTGGTCGGGATGCAGACCAGGGGTTTCACCGGCCCCGGCACGCGGCAGTCGCCGGTATAGTCGAGCGGGTCGCCGCCGTGCGCCAGGATCAGGGCGACGAGCTTGGCCGTGTCCATGTTGCTGCCGCCGCCCAGGCCGATGACCACGTCGGGGTTGAACGCCCGGGCCGCGTTCACGCATTCGCGAACCAGCCCCACGCCGGGTTCCGGGGTGATGCGGTCGAACGCCTCGAAGGCCACGCCGGCGGCGGCGAGCGGCTCGGTCGTCTGGGCCAGCAGCCCGGCCTTCGCGAGGATCGCGTCGCTGACCACGAACGCCCGCTTCGCCCCGATCCGCTCGCAGGCGTCGCGCAGGTGGTGGCGGACGGCGTGCCGTCCGAAGAACAGGGTGCCGGCGGAAGAGAAGGACCAGGTACGCATGGGACGGGTGGCCGGGGCGGCACGGGTGCCAAGGGGACGAGTGGCGACAAGAAAGCCGGGTGAAACCGACGCCTCGTCGGCTAATATAACCGCGGCCGGCGAGACGATCAGTCCGGGTAGCGTTTTCACTCGCCCCTACCCTCACACCCACACTCCCCATGAAGATCGGCATCCTGACCATTTCCGACCGGGCCAGCCGCGGCGAGTACGAGGACAAGGGCGGCCCGGCGATCGTCGAGTTCCTCCGCGAGGCCCTGACCTGCGACTGGGAACCGCACACCCTGGTCATTCCCGACGAGCAAGACCAGATCGAATCGTCGCTGAAGGCGATGTGCGACGATGAGGGCTGCTGCCTGGTGGTGACGACCGGCGGGACCGGACCGGCCAAGCGGGACGTGACCCCGGAGGCCACCGAGGCCGTCTGCGACAAACTGCTGCCGGGCTTCGGCGAACTGATGCGGCAGGTGTCGTTGCGGTCGGTGCCGACGGCGATCCTGTCGCGGCAGACGGCGGGCGTGCGAGGCCGCTCACTCATCATCAACCTGCCTGGCAAGCCGGCCGCCATCCGCGAGTGCCTGCTGGCCGTGATGCCGGCCGTGCCCTACTGCATCGACCTGATCGGCGGGCCGTACCTGACCACCAACGAGGCCGTGGTGAAGGCCTTCCGGCCGAAGTCGTCGTGAGTCGTGGAGCCGTCGCTCACGCCTCCGGCTCGTACACCGTCACGGGGGCCGTCGCTCACCGGCTGGAGCCGTCGCTCACCGGCTCATATACACCATCACGAGCCGGAAAAGCCGTCGCTGACGCTTCCGGCTCATATACACCATCACGAGCCGGAAGCGTCAGC